>OOCC01000001.1_pt1 | contig 218408 bp, 177 predicted proteins | sample 1670971 | NCBI WGS metagenome assembly OOCC01 (sample SAMN06348109, study PRJEB24527) | human gut metagenome | biome: human gut; feature: ankylosing spondylitis patient; material: feces | host: Homo sapiens | place: China | collected 2015-10
ACGTTTCAGGTGCGTGTGTCGAGAGGCATGCAGGTTCGAGTCCTGTTCTGGGCACTACATTTTGCGGAAATAGCTCAGTTGGTAGAGCATAACCTTGCCAAGGTTAGGGTCGCGAGTTCGAGTCTCGTTTTCCGCTCCATTTAATTTTTAAATTTTTGCGGAAATAGCTCAGTTGGTAGAGCATAACCTTGCCAAGGTTAGGGTCGCGAGTTCGAGTCTCGTTTTCCGCTCGCAGGAGAAAGCAACGCAGGTTGTTTTCTCTTTTTTTATGCATTTTTCTTGCAGGAAATTTTTTGTATATCTGTTGCGGGTATTATGAGGAATTTGATATATTTGCGCCTGCAATTAAGAAAATGAAGAAACATGACAACGTATGATATTTATTTCTCGGACGGCAGTTCGAGCGACAATAAGGGGTTTTCTATCAAGACCCCGGAAAAGGCCATTCACATGGCGGAAGACATGTTGGTGAAGGGCAACAGCTACATTGAAGATTACGCAGGTGGAGTGATTTCGGTCGTATCTTCCGGCGGAGAAACCGTATGGAGCAGCCCGATTCCCGAGTCGAAAAAGAAATGACACAGTTTATATTTTTAAAACCATAAGATTATGTTTTCTGGAATAGTAGAGGAATATGCAGAAGTCGTGAAGGTGGTAAAGGATCAGGAAAACCTGCACCTGACATTGAAATGTTCGTTTGTGGATGAGCTGAAGATTGACCAAAGTGTATCACATAACGGAGTGTGTCTGACGGTAGTCAGCATCCAGGACGGTACTTATACGGTAACGGCCATGAAGGAAACCATTGAACGCTCCAATATCGGTCTGCTGGCTGTAGGCGACAAGGTGAATGTGGAACGCAGCATGATGATGAACGGACGGCTGGACGGTCATATCGTGCAGGGACATGTGGACCAGACTGCAGTCTGTACGGCGGTTGATGATGCGCAGGGAAGCTGGTATTTCACCTTTAAGTATAACTTCGACAAGGAGATGGCAAAACGCGGATACTTCACGGTAGACAAAGGTTCTGTCACGGTGAACGGTGTCAGCCTGACAGTCTGCAATCCTACATCGGATACGTTCCAGGTAGCGATTATTCCTTATACTTACGAGCATACCAATTTTCATACAATCAAGGTGGGTAGTGTGGTCAATATCGAATTTGATATTATTGGTAAGTACCTGAGCCGCATGATGCAGCTTACAGAGTGATACTTTCGAATTATATAACTTCAAGGCGCAGCTTTTTGGAACGATTTCCGAAAGCTGCGCCTTGCGTTTTCTTATAGGTCTTTGAGCAGTACCTCACTGCTTTTTTCTGTAAATTCTTTGCGGGCCTGTATCAGGGTTTGCCAGGCTGTAGAATAATGTCCCGGGTCAATTTTGAAATCTTCCGCTCCATTGGCGTCCAGCTGGCTGAGGAGGGTGCCTACGCTTAACCGGTGGATGTCTATTCCTGGGAGATATTGAGGGTCGCGGGATTTTTCTTCTCCGCCGGCACCGGCTTCATAAATCAGTCGCATATCCTGAAGCTCATACAGAATACTTTTTGTCAGACGGATTGGAATCTTGTGTTCTTTGCTCAGGGCTTCTGCCGTGTAAGGCCGGCCGCCAGTGGCGAACCGTTTGCAGATAGAACTCAAAATAATGGTGCAGAAAAAGTCGTGGAAGCGTCGGCTGATATTGGCTGTTTCCTTTCCGAAGTTGAAGGTGGATATGTTCTGGCTGATGTAGCTCATTTCGGCTCCGAACAGACAGATGCTCCAGGATATTTGTGTCCACAAAAGGAACAGAGGAATGGCCGCAAAGCTTCCGTAGATGGCATTGTAATTAGAAACCCATATCTGGCTATTGATGTAGAAATACTGAAAGGCTTGGAAAGCACTTCCTGCCAGAATACCCGGTAGCCAGGCGTGTGCCAGTTTGACTTTCGTGTTGGGCATGAAGGTGTAAAGTCCGATGAACATTCCCCAGATAAGGGCATAGGGGATAAGGCGGACGAAGAATTTCAGAACCGGGGCCAGTACCATGAAGTTCTGCAATTCTTTGACATAGGTGCTCATGAAGATGGACAGACCGCTGGAGATAACGAGCAGTACCGGTAGCAGCAGAATCAAAGAAGAATAGTCGGTAATCTGCCGGAACAGACCGCGTGGCTTCTTTACTTGCCAGATGGCATTGAAACTGCGTTCGATGTTGTCAATCAGCAGCAGGACGGTTCCTAATAACATAATGAGCCCCACACCGATGAAAACTCCGCTTTGTGCATGTTCCAGATAGGAATTAATCCAGCTGATAACAAGTTCAGCCTGCGCACCTGTTACCCCGCTGCGGAACTGTGATTCAATCAAGGTGTCGAATCCGAATCCTCTGGCTATGGCGAAAAGCAAGGCCAGGATGGGTATGATGGAAAGCAGGGTGCTGTAGGTCAGCGCTGATGCACGCACCACAATACGGTCATTGATAAACTGGTTGATGGATAAGTAAATAATCTTAAGACAGGTGTATCCCTTCCATTGGAGGTGAGAAACTTCCTCTTCCCGGATGCGCCAGATACCGTCGTCCAGAAAGTGAATCAGTGATTTGAGTCGTGTGTTCATGGTGGATTGGTTTTAATGAAAAAGAAAGCAGCCGGTCTATAAGCCGGGTTCTGTCACCCTGCAAGCAGGGGAGTCTGTCATTTATCTACTCCTGCCGTCACCGACAGGCTCTAGCGGTCCACCCTCCGACGTGGGGCGAGCAACCCTCGTTAATGCCGGTTTACATGACCTTACAACTCCTAAGATGCACAGCCCGCATATCGCTATACGGCTGGTAGGCTCTTACCCTACCTTCTCACCCTTACCTCCGGGTGGAGGCGGTTATTTTCTTCTGCATTACTCTACCCTTACGGACAGCTTTCTGTTAGGAAGTAGGATGCTCTGCGTTGCCCGGACTTTCCTCTTTTACCATTATAATAATGTACCAGCGACAGACCGACCGACTGCTTTCTTTGTGCAAAGGTACGCAAATAAACGGAATTTGTGCTATAATTGTCAGGAATCTTTTGATTCGGGTGTTTCGGGGAGTTGTCAGAATGGGCCGGACGAATTGTCAGCGTTGTCACTATTCCACTGGTAATGAATGTAAATTTGTCAGATATGCCAGTTAACTGCGGTTAATGCCTTTGTTTTCATTGTTAAAAGACGGAAAAAAGAATAGGGTAAGAGTACAATCGTATGGATTTTGTTCTACTTTAGCAAATGAAAAGTTAAAACAACGTCGAAATTAACATTTAAAACAATAGAAGATATGAAAACAACAACTAAGTTTGCGATTGGTTCTGTGGCAGTCGTTGCTTTGAGTGCCGGAGTGGCAGGGGTTACAGCGTATGCCATGATGGAGAAAAATCAGGATAATACTTCTTTTTATGAAAGTTTTGAAACGGCATCTCCTTTACGTACCGCAGCGTTCGATGCTTCCAGCATGCAGCCGGTAGACTTGACTAAAGCGGCAGAGAGTACGTTGAATTCCGTCGTACATATCATGTCTATCCAGCGCAGCAAGATACAGACTATTCAGGGACAACCGGATATTTTTGACTTCTTCTTCGGTGACGGTAGAGGACGTCAACAGCAAGTACAGACTCCGGAACAGAGAGGTTTCGGTTCGGGTGTCATCATTTCAAAAGATGGTTACATCGTAACGAACAACCACGTGATTGACGGAGCGGATGAAATCAATGTGAAGTTGCACGACGGACGCGAAATGAAAGGTCGTGTCATCGGTACTGACCCGACTACTGACCTGGCACTTGTAAAGATTGAAGGAGATGACTTCCCGGCTATCGTGGTAGGTAACTCTGACAACCTGAAAGTAGGTGAGTGGGTATTGGCAGTAGGTAACCCGTTCAACTTGGGTTCTACAGTGACTGCCGGTGTGGTAAGTGCGAAGTCTCGTGGACTGGGAGCTAATCAGGTAGAATCTTTCATCCAGACCGATGCGGCTATCAATCAGGGTAACAGTGGTGGTGCATTGGTTAATGCGAAAGGTGAACTGGTAGGTATCAATGCCATGCTGTATTCTCCGACTGGTGCTTATTCAGGATACGGTTTCGCTATTCCGGTAAGTATCATGACGAAGGTGGTAACCGACTTGAAACAATATGGTACCGTACAGCGTGCTTTGCTTGGTATAGGCGGTTATGATATGGGTGGCGAAAGGTATCCGGATGAAATCAGAAAAGAACAGAAAGAATTGGGAGCTACTGAAGGTGTACAGGTAGTCGAAGTAACCGAAGGTGGTTCTGCCGACGGAATCTTGCAGAAGAACGATGTTATCCTGAAGCTGAATGACAGCAAGGTGAGGACCATGGCAGAACTTCAAGGTATATTGGCTAAGTATCGGCCGGGTGACAAGGTGAAAGTTACCGTATTGCGTGACAAGAAAGAAAAGACCTTTACCATTACGTTGAAGAACTCTCAGGGAACAACCAAAGTGGTAAAACAAGCAGATATGGAACTTCTGGGAGCAGCCTTCCGTGCCGTACCTAATGAACTGAAAAAACAGTTGAATTTGGGTTATGGAGTAGAAGTGACCGGTATTGATAACGGAAGAATGAAAGACAGCGGTATCCGTAAAGGTTTCATTATTCTGAAAGCCAACGGCAAGCAGCTGCGCACCGTGCAAGATCTGGAAGGTGTAATGAAAGAGGCTTCTCAGTCACCCGATCAGGTACTGTTCATGACAGGAGTTTATCCTTCTGGAAGACGTGCCAACTATGCGGTAGACTTGTCGCAAGCTGAATAAAAGATATTACTGTAAGGTAAAAAGATTTGGAAAGAAAAGGCGTTCCGATTTTTCGGAAACGCCTTTTTGATGTTTTTTCTTTCTCCGATAATATGGGTGGGAGATGAACAATTGGCTTGTTTTGTCTGTTGTCATTTAAGAATGGCGGTTGACAAAAAGAGAGCAGGCCCGTCTGTTTAAGAAAATTATAGATTCTTTCTTTGCAAATCTGCCACCTAAATAAAATTAATTTTGTACTTTTGTACCCAAATCATTTTATATAGAATGAGACAGTTAAAGATTACTAAAAGTATCACTAACCGAGAGAGTGCTTCTTTGGATAAGTATTTGCAGGAAATCGGTCGTGAAGATTTGATTACTGTAGAAGAGGAGGTAGAACTCGCTCAACGTATCCGTAAGGGTGACCGTATTGCTTTGGAGAAGCTTACGCGTGCTAATTTGCGATTTGTGGTGTCTGTGGCCAAACAGTATCAGAACCAGGGATTGAGCTTGCCTGACTTGATTAACGAAGGTAACCTGGGCTTGATTAAAGCTGCTGAGAAATTTGATGAAACTCGTGGATTCAAGTTTATCAGTTACGCCGTTTGGTGGATTCGTCAGTCTATTCTTCAGGCATTGGCTGAACAGTCGCGTATTGTACGTTTGCCGTTGAACCAGGTAGGCTCACTGAATAAAATCAGCAAGGCGTTTTCTAAGTTTGAGCAGGAAAACGAGCGTCGTCCTTCACCGGAAGAACTGGCCGATGAGCTGGAAATCCCGGTAGACAAGATTTCGGATACGCTGAAGGTTTCCGGTCGTCACATTTCAGTGGATGCTCCTTTTGTGGAAGGAGAGGACAACAGTCTGCTGGACGTGCTGGTGAACGATGATTCTCCTATGGCCGATCGCTCCTTGGTAAATGAATCACTTTCGAGGGAAATTGACAGAGCACTTTCTACGCTAACCGAAAGAGAAAAGGATATTATCCAGATGTTTTTCGGTATTAACACGCAGGAAATGACGTTGGAAGAAATCGGCGACAAGTTTGGGCTCACACGTGAGCGTGTTCGTCAGATTAAGGAAAAGGCAATTAGAAGATTAAGACAAAATTCTCGTAGTAAGCTGCTCAAATCTTATTTGGGATAAGGTAGAGATTGATTTCCAAAAAAACAGAAGAGATGTATGAAGGTTAGCTCAGACCTTGATACATCTCTTTTTGTATGTAGAAAGGCTTTTTCTTTGTTAATTTATATGTCTTCTTTCGGTTTTTACGCATAATTGTGTACTTTTGCCCCCATAAATCGATGAATTATGCGTTATACAAAGTTTTTCTGTTTTCTGTTAATGATGGTATTTGCTGCATCTGCATTCAGCAAGCAGCCGAAAGATAAGAACAAGTATGGAGTATATCTGGCTGGTGTTTCCGCTTCATTTACTGATTCATTAGTGTATTTCACAGACGTGCAGTATCTGGACAGTGCGGCAGTAGATGATAAAGGAATGTTAGTGGGCCGTGCACTGTATAGTATCCAGTTGAAAGACTATCTGGAACAGAAACAGGATGGAAAGAACCGTACTTGCTTCATGTTTTTCAGCCGTAAAAAGAAAAACGTGCAGAAGGAATTGAAGAAATTGAAGGAAAAATATACCAAGGGTGGTTCATTGTTCCTTCAGGATGTGAATGCGGAATTTAAGTTTGAAAAGCCTGATTTTGAATAATGCAGATGAAGAAATGGCTTTACACCCTGTTGGTAATCGTACTGGCCGCCTGTTCCAATGAAATTCCGGAACAACAGCCTGCGAAACGCTCCGGGCGTACGGTGCTGGCTTATTTGATTTCGAATAATAAGGCTGGTTCTTTGGATACTTATTTGCGTGATAACGTAATCGATATGTACACCGCATTGGGTAACATGAAGGAATCATGCACACTGCTGGTCTTTTATCGTCCTTATACGGGGGATACTCCCTTGAGCAATCCAACTTTAATGAGTTTCTATGCCGATGGACGCGGCAATATCAATAATTTGGCAGCTTTGACAGGTTCAGATCTGACTTTTGACGCGGTTTGCCGTATAGCTCAGAAAAAGGAGTACACCATGAACTGTCAGATTGCAACCGATCCGGCCGTGATGGAGGAGGTGTTTACTGATATGCAGACTGTTGCACCTTCTGACAGTTATGGTCTTATTTTAGGTTCGCATGCCACGGGATGGATGAAGGGTAATTCTGTACAGTCAAAAGCATTTGGTGATGACAGTGGATACCACATTGATATTCCTGATTTGGCCAATGTGCTGAAGAAAAGTTTCTCGGAAAAATTGGATTTCGTACTGTTTGATGCCTGTATGATGGGTAATGCAGAGGTGGGCTATGAATTGAAAGACGTAACTTCACATTGTATTGCTTCCGTAATGGAAACCCCGGTGTATGGATTCCCGTATGATCATATTCTTCCTTATTTGTATACCGAAAATATAGACTACCCTGCTGTTTGTCATGAGTTTATGTCTTTTAATAAGACGAATAACTTGTGGGGTACATGTGCCGTGATGGACTGTAGCCAAATGGAAAATCTGGCCAGTGCGGTAAAAGCAAAACTCTCAGAGTGGCAGGATGCGCTTTCTTCTGTGTCCATGCAGAACGTACAGCAGTATGGAGCTTATGGACGGGGGCGTGATTATCGATACTTTTCTTATGACTTGCTTGATTTCTTCCGTGAACTAGGACGGAAGAGCGGAGTGAAGAACTTAGATTTGAATGAAGCTGTGTCAATCGTGCAGTCGGCCCTGAACCAGGCTGTGATAGCTAAAGATTGCTTGTCAGGCACTGACTATGAATTTGATGGAGTCATAGTTGATGAAGCCCGTTTTTGTGGAATCGGTATGTATATTCCTGGAGAATATAATCGTTATGTTGCTAATAAAACAACTTGGAATAGTTACTACGAGCAGTCTATCTCATGGTATCGTGCCGCAGGTTGGGCAGATTTAAAATTGAACTAATTACAAATTTCTTTACTCTTTGTGTGAACATTCTATCGGCTAAGTGTGTTTTTATTTATTAAAACAGCTTTATAGGTATGTGGAATTTCATCAAAGAATTACGACGTAAGGACCACCAGCGTTATCTTGGTGGGCTGGATTTCTTTAAATATATTGGTCCCGGTTTGCTTGTGACCGTTGGTTTTATAGATCCGGGCAACTGGGCTTCTAATTTTGCAGCAGGAGCAGACTTCGGGTACTCCTTGTTGTGGGTGATTACCTTGTCTACTATTATGCTCATTGTGTTGCAGCATAATGTGGCTCACTTGGGAATTGTTACCGGACTCTGCTTGAGTGAGGCTGCTACTAAATATACGCCGAAATGGGTGTCACGTCCTATTTTGGGAACGGCCGTGCTGGCGTCTATCTCCACTTCTCTGGCTGAGATTTTGGGAGGAGCCATTGCCTTGGAAATGTTATTCGATATTCCTATTATCTGGGGTTCCCTTCTCACCGCTTTCTTTGTCACAATTATGCTGTTTACCAATTCTTACAAGCGGATTGAGCGATCGATTATTGCATTCGTGTCAGTGATAGGATTGTCATTCCTTTATGAACTTTTCCTGGTTGACATTGACTGGCCTTTGGCTGCCCGTTCGTGGGTGACGCCTTCCATTCCGGAGGGAAGTCTGTTGGTGATAATGAGTGTGCTGGGAGCTGTAGTGATGCCTCATAACTTGTTCTTGCACTCGGAAGTGGTACAGAGCCGGGAATACAACAAGAAGGGCGATGCTTCTATCCGTAAGTTATTAAAATATGAATTCTATGATACCCTGTTCTCTATGGGAGTAGGCTGGGCCATCAACAGTGCGATGATTTTGCTGGCTGCGGCTACCTTTTTTGCCAATCATATCGGAGTAGAAGAGTTGCAGCAGGCCAAGAGTTTGTTGGAACCTTTGCTGGGCAATCAGGCTGCTACCATCTTTGCCCTTGCTTTGCTGATGGCAGGTATCTCTTCCACTGTGACAAGCGGGATGGCCGCCGGTTCCATTTTTGCCGGCATGTTTGGTGAATCCTATCATGTAAAGGATGTGCACTCTCGTGTAGGAATTCTACTTTCATTGGGAATTGCACTGGTTGTCATTCTGTTCATCGAGAATCCTTTCCAAGGATTGATCATCTCACAAATGATACTGAGCATTCAGCTTCCGTTTACCATTTTCTTGCAGGTAGGGTTGACCTCCTCTAAACGGGTCATGGGGCAATATGCCAACTCCCGTTGGAGCAGTTTTGTGCTTTATACCATGGCAGTGATTGTATCTGTGCTGAATCTGGCTCTTCTTTTCTCAGAAAGTTTTTAAGCTGTCTGTAAATCGGTGCCTGACATCTTTTTCTTATAGTGGTATGCCAGCATTAAGGCTGCCACGGCGAAGGCCAAGGCATCGGATAACGGCATGCTGAACCATACACCTTCCACGCCATAGAAGGGTGGGAGAAAAGCCAGTCCCGGAAGAAGGAAGAGCAGCTGGCGGGAAAGAGACAGAAAGATGGAAATCCGGGCCTTTCCGATGGACTGAAAGAACTGGGTGATGACAATCTGTGCACCTACCACCGGGAAGGATAGAATACCAATTCTCAGGGCCAGTGTCGCTTCATCAGTCAGTTCGTGGTTGTCGGTGAACATGCCGACAAATACGCCGGGAAACAGCTCACCGATTATAAATCCTAAGGTGGTAATGATACATCCTGCCGTGATTCCCAGTTTCAGGGTCCTTTTTACGCGGTCGAAATGCTGTGCACCGTAGTTGTATCCCGTGATGGGCTGCATTCCCATAGTGATACCCATTACAATCATGACAAAGAGCATCTGGATACGGTTGAGGATGCCGAATGCACCGATGGCCATATCACCTCCATAATTGAGCAGACGGTTGTTGATGAAAATCACGATGCAGCAGGCACACACATTCATGACGAAGGGCGACATGCCGATGGCAAAAATATTGGCTATGATGTGTTGTTTCAACCGCATGCTGTGACGCTGGAAGCGGATATAAGTCTTCGGGCTGTAGAAGTGATACAATACCCACAGCATGCCGATGAATTGTGAACAGATGGTCGCAAGTGCCGCTCCCCGGATTCCCCAGTTCAGTACAAAAATAAAAATCGGAGCCAGAATAATGTTGCAGCCTACGGTCAGCATGGAAGAAAGCATGGCTTTTTTCGGATAACCGGTGGCACGCATAATGTTGTTAAGCCCGATCATGACGTAAGAAATCGGACTGCCCAACAAAATTACCTGCATAAAATCGCGGGCATACGGCAGGGTAGCTTCGCTGGCTCCGAAGAAAAAGAGAATCGGTTCCAGAAAGATAAATGCCAGTCCACCGTAGAAGATGGCATTAATGACACAAAGAATAGCTACGTTGCCGAGAATGTCTTCTGCCCCCTTTTTATCCTTCTGTCCCAGTCGGATGGAAGAAAGTGTGGCACCTCCTACGCCCACCAGTGTACAGAAGGCTACCAGCAGGTTCATCAGCGGGAAGGTGATGGCCAGACCGGAGATGGCCAGGGCTCCCACTCCATGACCGATGAAAATACTGTCGATGATGTTATACAAGGAAGTCAGTGTCATTCCGATAATGGCAGGAATGGAATATTCCACCAGCAGTTTCCCGATAGGGGCTTCTCCCAATATGTGCGGATTGTTTTCTTTCATGTACGTTTGTTTATTTTAATTTCCAAAGTTAGGAATATGAAGCAATATTTTAGAACTTTGCATCGTTAAATCAAACTAAACATACCAATGGACAAAACTAAATGCATAGCAGCACTTTTTGATTTTGACGGAGTAGTGATGGACACTGAGTCACAGTACAGCATCTTTTGGAATGAGGTAGGGAAAAAATACCATCCGGAATACGAGGAATTCGGAAAAATCATCAAGGGACAGACGCTGCGGCAGATTTATGACCGTTATTTTCAGGGAATGGAGCATGAACAGGCTGAAATTACAGAAGGCCTGAACCGTTTCGAAACGGAGATGCGCTATGAATATGTGCCGGGAGTGGCAGAGTTCATGCAGAGTCTTCGTACTCATGGAGTGAAAATAGCCATAGTGACCAGCTCGAACGAGAAGAAAATGGCCAATGTGTATGCGGCACATCCTGAATTGAAGGACATGGTGGACCGGATACTCACAGCCGAGATGTTTCAGAAATCCAAGCCGGACCCCGATTGTTTTTTGCTTGGAGCCAAAGTTTTCGAAACTCTCCCGGCCAATTGCGTCGTGTTTGAAGATTCGTTCCATGGCATTCAGGCGGGAAACGCAGCAGGCATGCCTGTAGTGGGACTGAGCACCACCAATCCGGCGGAAGCCATTCAAAATCAGTGCGCCCGGGTGATTCCAGATTTCACCTGTTTTACGTATGAAGAGATGATGAACTTGCTGTAAGGCTTGTCTGATTCGGAAAAATCGGCTATTTTTGCGGAAATTTTACTAATTCAGAAGAAAACTATGGCAGGATATCTTTCTGGTGATACTCGTAAGGTAACGACTCACCGTTTGATTGAGATGAAACAGAGAGGTGAAAAGATTTCCATGTTGACCTCTTATGATTATACAATGGCGCAGATTGTAGACGGCGCAGGTGTGGATGTGATTCTGGTAGGTGATTCAGCTTCGAATGTGATGGCGGGTAACGTGACGACTTTGCCTATTACCGTGGAGCAGATGATTTATCACGGAAAGTCAGTGATGCGTGGTGTGAAGCGTGCATTGGTAGTGGTGGATATGCCATTCGGTTCTTATCAGGCAGACCCGTTTGACGGGGTACGCAATGCCATCCGTATCATGAAAGAAACACATGCCGATGCCCTGAAGCTGGAAGGCGGTGAAGAAGTCATCGACGTGATTCGCCGTATTATCGGTGCCGGAATGCCCGTGATGGGACACCTGGGACTGATGCCTCAGTCTATCAATAAATATGGAACTTACGGTGTACGCGCCAAAGAAGACGCAGAAGCTGAAAAGCTGATTAAGGATGCGCGTCTGTTGGAAGAAGCTGGATGCTTTGCCTTGGTACTGGAGAAAATTCCGGCTGCACTGGCAACCCGTGTGGCTCAGGAACTGACTATTCCGGTTATCGGAATCGGAGCCGGTGGAGGAGTAGACGGACAGGTATTGGTAGTGACTGACATGTTGGGTATGACTAAAGGATTCAGTCCGCGTTTCCTTCGTCGCTATGCCGACCTGAATACCGTAATGACCGATGCCATCGGACATTATGTAGCCGACGTGAAAGCTTGTGACTTCCCTAACGAGTCAGAACAATACTAAGATTATCACTTATAAGCCGCAGATGCATGGACTGCAAAGTCCGGTTCTTCCGGACAATTTAAAAGTCGCAGTCTGTGCATCTGTGTTTTCTATCAGATGTAGAAAAAATGTGGAACAAGAATTTTAATCTTTTGCTCATCGCTAATTTTTTCCTGTATACGGCAGTGTATATGCTGTTTCCTGCACTTCATCATTGGATGGTGTCAGAAGGTGGGTATACGGGATTTCAGGCCGGAGGGGCCATAGCCATCTTTGGAGCTTCTCTCTTTCTTTTGGGAGCTTTCAATAATTACCTGGTCGATACGTTTAAGCGTAAGAGTGTGTGTACGCGCAGCCTTCTGCTGCTGGCGCTTTTGGGATTGTTGTATCCATACGCCGGAGAGTGGGGGATGATTTTCCTTTTGCGTGTGCTTCAGGGAGCCTTGTTTGGGGTGGTACTGATGGCCATGGGCAGTACCCTGGTCATTGATGTAACTCCCAGTCAGTACAGAAACAAGGCCAGTGTGGTTTTCACCTGGTCGGGGGTACTCGGTATGCTGTGCGGCATCCTGTTGGGATATAATGCAGGCTGGTATCTTTCTTTCCAGCAGCAGATTTATCTTTTTGTGGGACTTTGTGCCCTTCCGGTCGTACTGGTTTCCATGGTGGAAGTCTGTTTCCGTGCTCCGTTGGACCTTCCGTTGCTGTCGTTCGACCGTTTTCTGCTTTTCCGTACCTTGATTCCGGGGCTGAACATGATGGTGGTTCCCTTCATTTTAGGGGTGCTGTTCAGCTCGATTTTCGATACTTTTTTCTACATTTGTATCATAGCCGGATTTATCGTCTTCCTGCTGCTGGACCGCGTGGTTCGCAAGCAAGTGAACGGCCGCCTGCTGAATGGTGTCGGACTGGTATTGATGTGCGTGGCAGTATGGCTGCTGGGCTGTTCCACCGAAAAAGGAATGCTGATGGGAGCCGGTTTTCTGACCGGATTGGGCATGGGTTTCTCCCTGCTTCAGTTCTTGCGGATGATGATACGTCTTCCTTTGCATTGTGAGCGCGGAACGGGCTATCACACCTATCAGTTGCTTTGGGAGTCGGGCGTCATGTTGGGCGTGTTCTTCGGAAAATACACAGAAGACATCTCCGGACAACAGTTCCGCGCTGCATCGCTCATTCTGCTGGCTGGTCTGTTGATTTATCAGGCAGTGGTGCACGGCTATTTCATGAAACGAATGAAGAATAGATAACTTAACTAATATAAAGAATATGGCAGACGACAAGAAAATTATCTTTTCAATGGTGGGAGTGAGCAAATCATTCCAGAACAACAAACAGGTATTGAAAGACATCTACCTATCCTTTTTTTATGGCGCGAAAATCGGAATCATCGGCTTGAACGGTTCCGGTAAGTCTACTTTGATGAAAATCATTGCCGGAATCGAAAAGAATTACCAGGGTGAAGTGGTATTTTCACCGGGCTATTCTGTAGGTTATCTGGCCCAGGAACCTCAACTCGACGACACAAAGACCGTGAAAGAAGTCGTGATGGAGGGAGTACAGCAGGTGGTAGACACGCTGGCCGAATACGAAGAAATCAATCAAAAGTTCGGTTTGCCGGAGTATTATGAAGATCCGGAAAAGATGGACGCACTCTTTGCGCGTCAGGCTGAACTGCAGGATATTATTGACGCTACCGATGCGTGGAATCTTGACAGCAAACTGGAACGTGCGATGGATGCATTGCGCTGTCCGCCTGAAGATCAGCTGGTGAAGAACCTTTCGGGAGGTGAACGCCGCCGTGTGGCTTTGTGCCGTCTGTTGTTGCAGAAACCGGACATCCTGTTGCTCGACGAGCCGACCAACCACCTGGATGCAGAAAGCATTGACTGGCTGGAACAGCACTTGCAGCAGTACGAAGGAACGGTAATTGCCGTAACACACGACCGTTACTTCCTGGATCATGTGGCCGGATGGATTCTGGAACTTGACCGTGGCGAAGGTATTCCTTGGAAGGGAAATTATTCAAGCTGGCTGGAGCAGAAGACCAAGCGTATGGAAATGGAAGAAAAGACGGCCAGCAAGCGTCGTAAGACGCTGGAACGCGAGTTGGAATGGGTGCGCATGGCTCCTAAGGCTCGTCAGGCCAAGGGTAAGGCTCGTCTGAATTCGTACGACAAGCTCTTGAACGAAGATGTGAAGGAGAAGGAAGAAAAACTGGAAATCTTTATTCCGAACGGTCCGCGTTTGGGAAACAAGGTTATCGAAGCCAAGCACGTGGCCAAGGCGTATGGCGACAAACTGCTTTTCGACGACCTGAACTTCATGTTGCCGCCTAACGGTATCGTGGGAGTTATCGGTCCGAACGGTGCCGGAAAGACGACGTTGTTTCGCCTGATTATGGGACTGGAAAGTGTGGATAAAGGTGAGTTTGAAGTAGGAGAGACTGTGAAAGTGGCCTATGTAGACCAGCAGCACAAGGATATCGACCCGAACAAGACTGTATACCAGGTAATCAGTGGCGGTAACGACCTGATTCGTATGGGTAACCGCGATGTGAATGCCCGTGCTTACCTGAGCCGTTTCAATTTCTCCGGTTCTGATCAGGAAAAACTTTGCGGTATGCTTTCTGGTGGTGAACGTAACCGTCTGCACCTGGCCATGGCACTGAAGGAAGAAGGTAACGTGTTGTTGCTCGACGAGCCGACCAACGATATTGACGTAAACACTCTCCGTGCGCTGGAAGAAGGTTTGGAAGACTTTGCCGGATGTGCCGTAGTTATCAGCCACGACCGTTGGTTCCTCGACCGTATCTGTACCCACATCTTAGCTTTTGAAGGAGACAGTCAGGTGTTCTACTTCGAGGGTTCTTATACGGAATACGAAGAAAACAAGATGAAGCGTATGGGTAATGTAGAGCCGAAACGCGTACGTTATCGCAAGTTGATGGAAGACTAATTTTCAGTAATTTATACAGGATGAAAAAAGGCTTCGACGTTCACCGAAAAACGTCGAAGCCTTTTTGTTTAAACGTCCTTGTGTTTTACTTGAAACGCAAGTGCGTTTTGATTCAAACGCACTTGTGTTTGAACTAAAACGTACTTACGTTTTGGAATGAATCAGTGAACTGAATCAACATATTTTCAACCTCTTCCAGGCATCCGTCTGTCTTCTCCGGAGTAATCTGGAGCAGACGAGCCAGCAGGGAATAAATCGATACATTACGGAATTTCGGAGCCTCGTATCCCTTCTTGAAATCCGGTCCGCATGCCCGGAACATCACCTGCATATCGTCGTAGGTCGGGTCGAATCCATGGGCGCCCGGAAGTGTCTTGTTGCCTTCCTCTACCAGCCAGCCTAAATCAGGCAGTACGATGATGTCGCCTACACGCGGGTTGCTACCATAGTTCAAATAAGCAGGAATATCTTCTTTTTTCCATACCCGTACGTGATTCAGTCCCTGTAATGCTTGATACACGGAGTCGCGGTATTCCGGTTTCGTATAAATCTGTGCCGGAAGATTCCCGTCAATCAAGGAATACCATTTTTCGTTCAACAGGTGCTTGATGGGTACAAAGCGGTCTGCGCTGACAGTCGCCATTCCGTGGTCGGACGTCACAATCAGGTTGATGTCCTTTCCGAAAGGCAAGCTTTGAAGTCCTTCCCATAAGTATTTCATGAGGGCATCCAGCTCTTCCACGCAGCGGCGTGTTTCCTTGCTGTGCGGACTATAAGTGTGTCCGTAGGTATCAGAATCTTCGAAATAAATCATAACCAGCTGGGGGCGTTCTTCTTCCGGCAGCTTCAGCATTCTCAGTGCCTCCGCCACACGCTCCGTCTGGGTGAGCCGGGGTTTCTGGTCGTACACGTGATAGTAGGTGGGGTGCTGTCCTTTTACGGCAATGTCAGAGCCTACCCAGTAGATGTTTCCCGTTTTGATGCCCTGCTTCTGTGCGGTAATCCAGATAGGTTCTCCGCCATAATAAGACGCATCGTTGCGGGTTTTCAGGTTGCTCATCTTGTAAAGTTCCTGGCGCTGTGGGTCCCAAAAGGTATTGGCTACGATACCATGGTGGTCGGGCACCAATCCCGTAGCAATGGTGTAATGGTTGGGGAAGGTCTTCGAAGGGAACGAGGGAATCATGGTGGCCTTTACACCTTCACGAGCCATTCGGTCGAAGAACGGCGTGTCGTACATCTGCGGGTAGTCCCAGCGAAACCCGTCGAGGGATACAATGACGGTGTAGTGCTTTCCGGCCCACATAGAGAGGCAGATGCACCACATCATACACAGCGAGATAAGTTTTTTCATAAGTCAGGTTTGTTTTTAGGGTGATAAAAAGAAAGGTGTATTGCCGTTCTTTCGTGGGCAATACACCTTTTATGTAAAGGGTTAGTCTTTCATTAGAAAGTCAGTCTTACACCCACCTGGCAGTGCCAGCGTGAGCTGATGTCGCTCTTCTGGATTTCAGCTTTGTTGTAAGAGAAAGATGCGATTTTATTGCCATCTGCATCTGTAGAAAGTCCTGTCATAGTCAGCGGTGATAAGTTATAAGCTGAGCTATAGCTTGCTCCCCATTTCTTGTTCAACATATTAGCGAAGTTGATGATATCGAATGTAAATTCTAGTTTTCCAACTCCTTGCACATTGTAGATAGTTTGTGCCAAGTGCAAATCGATTTCATGCTCCCAATCGCTCAGGTTTGAGTTACGTTCAGCATATTGACCTCTATGGTTTTTGGCATAGCTATCGTTTTCAATCCATTGTTTGAATGCTTCACGACTTTCCTCTGCACTCATTGTAACATTTCCTTGTTTATCGGTAATGTCTACAAAATTCATCTTGCTGAGTTCTTCGTCTGTCGGGATATATAACAATGAGTTTCCAGACCATTTATCACCGTTGTAATCTGATTTTTCATTCATTGTTAAACTGTAGCGACTTCCTGAGAATCCGTTGTAAATTACAGAGATAGTGGTGCTTGTCCAGCCGTTCCAATATTTCGGACTGTTGTAAGAAGCTTGAACCATTACACGGTGAGGTATATCGAATTTCGAGAAACCAAGTTCATTTCCAGAGTTGGTGTCTACAGAGTAGTTGTATTTCCAGTTAGAATAAGCTACAGAACTTGTTCCATCGTTCACAGATTTTGCATGTCCGAAAGTATATGATGCAGACAAGTCTAGACCGAAGTTGAAGCGTTTTTCCAACAAAGCAGATAAAGCATATGTGTATCCCTTATTCGTATTCTTCAGATTGATAATACTATAATAGTTACCAGAGTTGAATTGGTAGTAAGGAGCTGCAGATGCTTCATTTCCTGCTACAGCATATACTTTGTTGCCACTCTGAGTCAGTGCCAGATTTTCAAAGAACACATTGTTCATGGTCTTTGAGTAGATACCTTCCAACGTCATTTTCACGTTACCCGGCAACATCTGTTCCAATGCTAAGTTGGCACGGAATACTTGCGGGTATTTAAAGTTTTTGTCTACAGTTACAATGTCTGGTTTTGCAGAAGCACCGCTTTGTGAATTGGCTGCTCCCAGCGGATCGTCTGCATATTCTCCCAGTTTTGGTGCGTCGTAAGTGTAGTTTCCATCTGCATCTTCTGGAGTGATAGTGGTTCCTTTGCTTTCCATACCAGTGTTATTGAAAGCATTAGACAGCCATACGAACGGTACACGTCCTGTGAAGATACCGATACCACCGCGGAGCAATGTGTTGTGTGAATCGTTAGTGTACCAGCGGAAACCTACACGCGGTGAGAACAAGACTTTTGCACTAGGGTTCTGACCTACACGTGCGTTCAGGTTCTGTGATTCAGCAAACTGGTTGAATTCGTCGTTTGTAGTCGGATTATTGAAGATAACAGGAATGTCGATACGCAATCCGTATGTCAGATTGAAGTTGTTGTTGACATCCCATTTGTCTTGTGCATAGAATCCGAACTGACCAGACTTCATAGCAGGTGCCCACTTAGTATCACCACCTGTCAGAGTTGGATCTGTATACTTATAGGTGTATTTATAAGGGCGGTCAGCAATGAAATCTTCCAATGAATTATAATACCATGAACCGTTAGAAGCTTGGATGAAGAGGTTTGTCATCTTATAGATCTCATTGTGAGTACCAAAGGTCAGTGTATGATTTCCAAGGTACCATGACAAGTTATCTTCGAAAGTGTAGATGTCCTGATCCAAGTAATTGGCTCCAGAAGAATATTCCGTACCGATGTTGGCAGTGATGTTTGTTCCGTCCGGTGCTGGAATATTGCTGATCTGTACAGTTGGTCCCTGGTAAGCTACATCACGATGGTCACGGATAAAGCTGGCGGAAGCACGGAATTCGTTGTACAAATTCTGTCCCAGGTGAGAAGTCAATTCGGCTACGATTGAGTTTGTCTTGTTATTCATGCGGTAACCGCTGTTTTCAAACATGTAGCTGGTTGAACCTACTCCATAATTGTCATCGTATGAATTGTTGTGCTGATAGCGTAATGCTAGTTTATGGTTCTGGTTGATGTTCCAGTCAATACGAGCTAGCAATCCGAATGATTTGTTATCAATGTTACGTTGTGAATATCCTTCTTTGAAGCCTGTCATATCGTAGTATGCATCTGCAATTTGCTTAGCCTGTTCAGAAGTAAGATAAGAGGTTGTATATCCCGGATAAATGCTTGAAGGATATGATTCTTTTTTTGATTCTGCGCTTACAAAATAGAACAATTTGTCTTTTACGATGGCACCGCCCAATGTTCCACCATAAGTACGAGTGTACTGCTGGGTGAGCGGAGATTTTTCATAATCGCGTACGGCACTGTATTTGCCATACATGTTGTGGTTGTTGAAGTAAGTGTAAGCCGAACCGTGAGTGGTGTTAGTACCCTGCTTGGTAATGGCATTGATACCACCTCCAGTAAATCCGCTCTGACGTACGTCGAAAGGAGCAACGACTACCTGAATTTCTTGGATGGCATCCATAGAAATCGGGTTGGCACCTGTCTGGCCACCGTTAGTTCCAGATGCAGACAAACCAAACACGTCGTTACTTACTGTACCGTCAATCTGGAAGCTGTTGTAACGGTTGTTTGAACCGGCGAATGTGATACCTCCGTTCTTTGAAGTCATGGCCATCGGCATGTTCTTCACGATGTCGTACACATTACGGTCTACTGTCGGAGTGTTTTCGATTTTCTGTGTAGAGAAGTTGTGTGCGGCTCCAGCATTTGCTTTTGCATCAGCTACGACTACTACTTCGTCCAACAGTTCTGAACTTGGTTTCATTTCGGCATTCAGGCTGAGTGTGTTACCCAGTTCAAGTGAAATACCTGTAAATGCAGTTTTGTTGTAACCTACGTATGAGATTTCAATTTTGTAGGGACCGCCTGTACGCATACCTTGGATGGTGTAACGTCCATCTACGTTTGTCACTGCACCGTAGAGAGTTCCTGACGGTTCGTGGATAGCTACCACTGTAGCACCGATAACCGGGGCTTTGGTTTCATCTAAAACTTTTCCGCTGATAGCAGAAGTCGTTACCTGAGCATTTGCGCCGACAGCCATGGCTGAAACGACCAATGCGGAATACAGGAATTTGGAATGATGTACCATAAATTTTTAATTAAATAAATTGTAAATCTATTTTAGCGTTTTTGTTCGCTTAATTCTTTGTAGTTAAGTTCGTTGATTCTTTTTGTATTATTCCTCTTTTTCTGTTGCAAAGTTAAAAAATCTTTTCAGCGAATAATTGGAGAGTGGACGATTTAACAAATTAGGCTGTAAATAATTAACTTTTTTATTTTGCAATAGAAGTAAATTTATTTCCGGAGTAGAATGTTTGGAGCTGATTTTGTGTGACTTGCATCGTTGTAATTGTACGTAATATATTTGTAACTTTTGAGTTCAAAGGAGGCGAATTGAACAAGGTTATTGTATGAATCCTGAATTTATTTTCATTTTGCTTAGTGGTTGACTTTATTATGGACATTTGTTTTTTTGTCTATTTTTGCAGAATGAAAGTAAGAGTTTATCAATATGAAACAGAAATTGGAAGAGAATAATGGAATTCCGGCTTCGTTACTGTGGATACTGGCCATTATATCAGGACTTTCAGTGGCGAATCTGTATTATAATCAGCCGTTGCTGAATCGTATCAGTGAAGATTTGGGTATCTCGGAATTTACTGCCAATCTGATACCTATGACCACACAGATTGGGTATGCACTGGGATTGTTGTTTATTATCCCTTTGGGGGATTTGTACAAGCGGAAGAATATCATTGTTATTAACTTTCTCTTATTGTCGGTGGCAACTTGTAGCATTGCCATGTCTGTGAATGTGTTTTACATCCTGCTGGCTTCGCTGGTGACAGGAGTTTGTTCAGTTATGCCGCAGATTTTTATTCCGATTGCTGCACAGTTCTCACTGCCACAGAATAAAGCACGTAACGTGGGAATGATGGTCAGCGGTCTGCTGACAGGAATTTTAGGATCACGGGTAATCAGTGGTTTTGTAGGAGAATATTGGGGATGGCGTACGATGTATTATATTGCAGCCGTCATCATGTTGCTTTGTATTTTTGTGGTAGTTCGGGTGTTGCCGGATATGCCGCTAAATTTCAAAGGTACGTACAAAGGACTGATGAAATCGCTTTTTACGCTGTATCGGGACAATTCTACTATCCGTTTGGTTTCTGCACGGGCCGGACTTTGTTTTGGTAGTTTTTTGGCGTTGTGGGCGTGCCTGGCCTTTAAGTTGAGTGGGGAACCGTTTTATGCAGGAAATAACATCATCGGTATGCTGGGACTGTGTGGAGTGGCTGGTGCGTTGACAGCTTCTTTTGTTGGGAGTCTGGTACATAAGTTTGGAGTGCGGTTTTTTACTTTTTTAGGTTGTTCGCTCATCATTGCAGCCTGGATAATCATGTTTATTTTCCAGAATTCTTATTTGGGTTTTATCATAGGAATTATCGTGATAGATATCGGTATGCAATGTGTGCAGATTGGCAACCAGACCTGTGCATTGTCGCAGGCTCCCAAGGCAACCAACCGGGTGAATACCATCTTTATGACAACTTATTTTGTGGGCGGTTCACTGGGAACCTTTCTGGCCGGTACCTTCTGGCACGCATGGGGCTGGACCGGAGTGGTCTGTGTAGGAATCGGTCTGACACTGATTTCATTGCTTGTGACGCTTTTTACTCGAAACTGATTATTCAAATGAACGAATATATATGAAAAAGAATGTGATTTATTTGAACGACTGGCTGGCTATTCATCCGTATACGACAGTTTGTTCTTCAGATACGTTTTTTGTGGAGTTGGCCAATAAACTTTATGCGGTCTGTCATTTGGAGGAATTGCCTGAGACGTTTCGCAAGAATGTAAGTTTGTATGTGGCGGCTTATCTGGAAGATATAATCTCCGGACTGGGATTGTGGCAGGGATTTACTACTGCTCATACCCGTTTGTATGGCAGGTGTCTTCCATTTTATCCTACGGGGAAAGATTATATGAAGGGAGAGGTGAACCTGGAGGATATACGTTTTATCATTTGGAATACTTGGCAGAAGGCTCCTTACTCACATGGGTATGTAAACCCGCTGGATACTGCAATCTTGAAGCAGGCACAGGCTTTTCTGCTATTACTGGAGGAAGCTTATGAGGTGGCTCCTGAGAATGAGTTGCTGAAGGATTATTTTGCCGGATATATAGATGAAAAAGAGGCTGACAGGAAATTGTCATGGCTTTTCGGCCACACTTACCTTACGGAACCTTCTATGCTGCCTTATATTGAACGAGTAGCACCAGACGACCGTTTTATTATTCCTACGGGTCCTTTGGCATTGTTCCTTCACGAATGGATTGAGTTGTTGGCTGGTAAGCAGGCTGCGTGCTGGAAATCGGTTCCTCGTCTGTATCAGGAGGAAAAGGAAATGCCGGAAACTGTTTTGCAGAAGAATGCGGAGATTTATCGTCTCTTTACCTTGTGGACTGGCGGACGCAAGATTATTTATCTCAACGGCTATGATTCATTGAAACGCTTCCTGGTAGAGATTCTACAGTGGCCGGATGATGAGAATCATACCTTGCCGCAAATGAAGAGTTACCGGAACTTTGTATTGATGGTGGATGAACAGAAAGGACTCTTACTGGCGAAGGACGTGTGTGAATACATTGCCGATACGGAAAATCCTTATTACGATCAGGAAGAGGCTTTGCAAAATGCATTCCGTATGTTGACGGAAGAGATGCTTTGCCCACCGGATTTGCTGCATTATTGCATTGAAAAGAACTTACTGCCAGATGCAGAACTGCCTGAAGTAGGAGAGAAGATGCTGGTGAAACTGAATGCGGACTTTATTGCACGGCATTCATTACTGTATTATTATCGCGGCGATTGATTTTGTCGAGTATATATCATAAAAAAAGCACGAACCGAAATTCGTGCTTTTTTTATGATATGATGGATATAGAATTAGCAAACTTTGTGTGAACCGTCGCTGATAACTACATCGTATACTTTCGGGCTGCGACCGAATTTTTCTTTGAAGCGTTCTTTTGCAGTAGAAATGAATGTTTCATACAATTCGTTCTTAACCAGGTTGATGGTACATCCACCGAATCCACCGCCCATTACGCGTGAACCAGTAACTCCACAGTCAAAAGCAATATCGTTCAGGAAGTCGAGCTCTTCGCAGCTTACTTCATACAGCTTGCTCATGCCATGGTGAGTTTCATACATTTTCTGTCCCACTGTTTCGTAGTCGCCTCTTTCCAATGCATCGCATACGTCGAGTACACGCTGGATTTCTTCGATTACGTATTCAGCACGCATGTAGTCTTCTTCAGAAACTTCAGCTTTTACTTCGTTCAGCATATCCATTGTGCAGTCTCTCAGGAATTCTACAGTCGGGTGATTCTTCTTGATAGCAGCTACAACAGCTTCGCAGCTCTGACGGCGTTTGTTGTATGCAGAAGATGCCAGTTCATGTTTTACTACAGAATCAACCAATACCAAACGGTATCCGTCCGGTCTGAATGGGAAGTACTGGTATTCCAGTGAGCGGCAGTCCAGACGAATCAGGTGACCTTCTTTACCGAATACAGAAGCAAACTGGTCCATGATACCGCAGTTTACTCCACAGTAGTTGTGTTCTGTAGCCTGACCAACTTTAGCCAGTTCGAATTTATCAATTTTGTTGTCGCCGAACAAATCGTTCAATGCGTATGCGTATGTAGATTCCAATGCAGCAGAAGAAGACATACCTGCACCCAGAGGTACATCACCTGCAAATGCAGTATTAAAGCCTTTTACGTCAACTCCGCGTTTGATCATTTCACGGCAAACACCAAAGATATAACGTGCCCAGCTTGCTTTCGGAGCATCTTCTTCGTTCAATCCGAATTCTACGTAATCTTTCAAGTCGATAGAATAAGCGCAAACTTTATCTTTTCCGTTCGGTTTGATTTCAGCCACCATACCTTTGTCTACAGCTCCCGGGAATACAAAACCTCCGTTGTAGTCAGTGTGCTCACCAATCAGGTTGATTCGTCCCGGAGAAGTATATACTGAGCCTGTTGTACCGTCGAAATGCTTGATAAAGCGGCTTCTTACAAATTCTATGTCCATAATGATAAAAATTAAAGGTTAATAAATTCTGGTATATAAACAAGAAAGGATGAAGAATGAGTCCATCCTTCATCCTTATGTCTTTTTTATTCAGTCGGAATGTCTTTGTTTACATTCTTGCATCCGATCAACGCATAGAACAACAAGTATGCCAATGCGGCTGCAATTACGATAAAGCTGTTCAGGTAACCTGCTGAGTCGGCTACTCCACCTTGTAACAGCGGAAGCAATCCACCACCGCAAACCATTACCATGAAGATTCCGGAAGCAGCTTCTGTGTATTTACCCAGTCCTTCTACAGCCAGGTTGAAGATACCACCCCACATGATTGAAGTACAGAGTCCGCAGAGTGCCATACACATTACGCTGACAGGAACAGCTTCCAGTCCGAATGACAGGCTAGCTCCGCTTTTGAATACCGGCATGTTGACTACGCTGCTCAACGGAGTTACGAAAGCAATACCAATCAAAATCAATCCGAGAATAGAAGCTACGGTCAACATGGCTTTACTACTGAACTGAGCACCAAGTGAAGCACCAATCAGACGACCGATAAGCATCAGGAACCAGTAAGTTCCTACGATAGAACCTGCAATGGCCGGATCGATACCCAAACCGCCTTCATTTACTTGTGCAGTCATAAACAAGTTTGCAAAGTGAGGAACACCTACTTCAATACCTACGTAAACGAAGATGGCGATGGTTCCTAACTTGAAGTGACGGAAAGACAACGGGCTGTGTTCGCCTTTGCTCTTGTTTGCCTTAGACAAGCTTGGTTCAGGGATTGCCATGAAGAAAAGTACCAGGAACGCGATGGCGAAGATAGCCATGGCAATGTAAAGTGCCGGCAAAGCCTTAGCGATAGTACGTTCTTCTACGTTGGCACCCATCAGGTAACCTACCAATACCGGAACGATAGTAGCTGACAAAGAGTTCAGTGAACCACCAGTCTGGATAAGCTGGTTTCCTTTCTTGCCGCCGCCGCCCAAAGTGTTCAGCATCGGGTTAACTACTGTGTTCAGCATACACATAGAGAAACCAGAGATGAAGGCTCCAGCCAAATATACAGAGAATCCGCCTTTAGAGGCCAATGCCTGAATACCTACACCAATGAATCCTACAGCAATAGCAATCAATGCTGTTTTCTTGTATCCGATTTTCTGTAAAAGAAGTCCCGAAGGAATACCCATAAATGCGTATGCAATGAAGTTCGCAGCAAATCCGAGTGTAGCTTCCAGGTTGGTAGCTCCAAATTCACTCTGTACGATAACTCCGAATGGAGCCGGCAAACCGGTTACGAAAGAAATCATAGCAAACAATGCGAACATCATTACTATGGGTAACAAATAGCTTTTTTGTTGTTGTGACATGTTGTTTAAAGGTGTTAGTTTGTTATAGGTTAATTAAAGAATTAGATTTTTATTTTTCAACTCCGAACTTATAGATAGTTACCTGATGGTAGGTATCTTCCGGTTTCAGTACGACTGACGGGAAGTGTCCTTTGTTGGGTGAGTCGGGGAAGTGCTGTGCTTCAAAGCAGATAGCGCTTCTTGCCGGGAATGTAGCACCGTGGTATCCAGTGAAACCATTGTGCCAGTTGGCTGTGTATACTTGTACCCCCGGCTCTGTGGTATAAACTTCCAGCGAACGTCCGCTTTCCGGTTCTACGCATTTAGCCGCAAATACCAAAGCTTCCGTTTCGCGTTTGTTCAGCACGTAGCAATGGTCGTATCCGGCTCCGTTGATGAGCTGCTGGAACGGTTCATTAATACGGCTTCCCACTGTGTGCGGTGTACGGAAGTCCATCGGAGTACCTTCTACCTTCAATATTTCTCCTGTAGGGATAGATACTTCGTCTATTGGAATATAAAAATCTGCGTTGATTGTGACGATGTTATTGTCTACGGTCGGAGTCGGATTATTCAAACCTGCCAGGCTGAAAAATGCGTGGTTTGTCAGGTTGATAATGGTCTTTTTGTCGCAGTTGGCTACGTAAGTGATGACCAGTTCGTTTTGTCCTGTCAGCGTATAAGTAACTGTGACGTCCAGATTGCCTGGGAAACCTTCTTCCCCATCTTTAGAGAGATAGTGTAGCGTTACGCTATGTTCATCTTCCTGTTTGGCATCCCATACACGGGCATGGAAACCAGTCGGACCTCCATGCAGAGAGTTAGGACCATTATTGATGGTCAAATTATGTTCTTGTCCGTCCATCAGGAAACTGCCTTTTGCAATACGGTTGCCATAGCGTCCAATTAATGTACTCAGGAAAGGTTCGTGACTGTTGATTACATTGTCGATACTGTCATGTCCCTGTACCACATTGGCCAGTTTACCGTTTTTGTCCGGTACCATCACAGTTAAGATTGCTCCCCCATAGTTTGTAATTGCTACTTCGGCACCTTGCTGGTTAGAAAGAATAAACAAATCTGTCTCTTTGCCGTCTACAATTTTTTGAAAATCTGCTCTTTTTAAGCCGCTTAAATTATTTTCTTTGTAAAATGTGTTGTTCATATTATTAAAATCTTTTAGTTCACACATTATTTTGTTGTGCAAATAAAAAGATTTTCTTCAATATACCCAAACATTTTCGAAGAAAGAACGTTCTTTAATTGTTTAAAGAAAGTAAATCGGCCACAATAAAACTGCTTCCTCCCACAAAAATAAAATCGTCCGGCTGGGCCTGTTCCTTGGCTGCTTCGAAGGCTTCTTTCACATGGGGGTAGGCTTCTCCGTGCAAATTGAAGGTCTCGGCCAGTGCTTTCATCTGCTGGTAGGGAAGAGCTCGTTTCACGCTGGCTTGCGTGAAATAATATCGTGCATCTTTAGGCAACATGGACAATACACCACTCACATCCTTATCGTTCACCATGCCGATGACAATATGTAAGGTTTTATAAGTTTGATGTCTGAGTTGTTCGGTAATGTATTGCATACCTCCCGTATTGTGTCCGGTATCGCAGATGATAGTCGGTTTTTCGCCTAATTTCTGCCAGCGTCCCATCAGGCCGGTTAGTTCACAGACATGAAGGAAGCCTTCACGCACATTCTCTTCTGACAGATTATACCCTGCATGACGAAGCTGGCGGATAGCTGAGAGTAGGGTATTGGTGTTCTTTAGCTGGCATAAGCCTCCCAGTTCACCCTCCAGTTGAGGGTAATCAGCTGTTTGGTAGACGTAATGCATCGCTTCGTTGCGGGTCGCATGGATGAGCAGGTGTTCGTCTTCGGCAAATACAATGGGCGCTCCTACGGCAGTTGCCTTAGCTTGGAAGACAGGGCGGGTTTCGGGGGTGGTTTCACCGATTACAACTGGAGTACCTTCTTTAATGATGCCTGCCTTTTCTGAAGCAATTTTTTCCAGAGTATTGCCTAAAAACTGTACATGGTCGAAACTAATGTTGGTAATGACACACAGGTCGGGCTGAATGATGTTGGTGCAGTCCAGTCTTCCTCCAAGGCCAACCTCTATAACGGCTACATCCACCTGCTGTTCAGCGAAATAAGTGAATGCCATGGCGGTGGTCAGTTCAAAGAAAGAAGGGTGGAGCGGTTCGAAGAAAGCACGGTGCTTTTCTACAAAGTCGATGACAAATTCCTGACTTACCGGAGTGCCGTTTACGCGGATACGTTCACGGAAATCCACCAGATGAGGAGAAGTATAAAGTCCGGTCTTATAGCCTGCAGCTTGTAGAATGGCAGCCAATGTATGCGAACAAGAACCTTTCCCGTTGGTTCCTGCCACGTGAATCGTATGGAATTTGCGGTGAGGGTGATGGAAGTAGTCATCCAGCGCATACGTGTTGTCTAACCCCTCTTTGTAGGCATCTTTGCCCACTTGCTGAAACAGAGGGGCACTATTATATAAGTAGGTAAGTGTTTCCTGATAATTCATGATTTCTGCTTTTTAAAAACAGCTGCAAATATCATCATTTTTATCAGGATAACCTATCTTTTTACGATTTCATTTACCAGTAAGCCCCTTGTGGGTATTTGATTCCTTCTACCCCGATACTGATGGAACTGCTTTCATTAAACTTGAAATTAATCATTCCTCCAATCCGGTCGGGAGCGAAATTAGGCATGGGATAGTAATAGGGTGAACGTTTCGGCATGAGCGACTTGTTGCCATAGGCATACAGACTGATACGCTCGTTGACTTTAAACGCAGCAATGCCGGTAATTCCTACATTACGGTAGTTGATGCCCCCCCAGTTGAAGTTGCTGGCATACAATCCGCCTGCTACGCTGAAACGCTTGTTCAACGGTACGGCGTACAAGAATGCGGCATCCTGACCGAAACCCACTCCGGAAGGAGCGTATTTGCTCGGACTGAATGTGACATTCATGCCGATGGAGGCATTGAATCCTTTATGCAGCTCCCAGGTGGCATAGCCGTAATTGAACGGAGTAATGCCATACATATCGAAGGGAGAGTATAGGTAATGCTGCGGAACAGGAGCGGGTAGGGGTACACTGAGTGTATCCTTAGCCATGAGCTGTTCTGCATGCAATGTCGTGGAAAGGGAGTCGGAAGGAAGCGACTTCGGATTTTCTGTCTGTGCCCAAACGAGTAACGGACAGAACAATGTCAGCAGCAGGATATATTTTTTCATGACTTTCATTTTTTTTGTTACCCCAAAAATACAAAAAATGTCACTGCTATTTAGGCTGTTATCTCTTTTTAGTCCTGGTTTAAATTTTATTTGGATAAAAAAGACGATGTGGACCGGAGCAGAATCTGAAATGTCCTGTTCTCTTTTCAGTACTTCTTAAGGAGTACTGTAGTACTTCCACGAAAGTACTGGAGTACTCTCTATGCAGTACTGGAGTACTTCTTCGGAAGTACTGGGAAAAGGCTTCTGGCCGAAATCGGCGACTTGCAGGAATCGTGTTTAAATGCAGAAAGGACTGACTCCACCTGTAGGGGAGACAGTCCTTTCTTGTATCTGAAAAGCAGTTGCTTAATCGAATAAACTTCTGAATTTCTTGAAGATTTTTTCTTTCAGGCTTGTATTTGGCTTGAAGTTTTCTGCTTCCTGCCATTTTTCCAGTGCCTGACGTTCTTCCTTTGTCAACGTTTCTGGAATGTAGACGCTGATATTTACCAGCAAGTCGCCTGTACCGGTGTTGTAGCCGTAGCTGTTGATGTTGGGCAGACCTTTGCCGCGTAAGCGAAGTACTTTACCCGGCTGTGTACCCGGCTCAATCTTGATTTTTGCTTTCCCATCGATGGTAGGAATTTCTACGGTACCTCCTAATGCTGCGGTTGGTACGCTCAGCAGAAGGTTGTAGATCAAGTCACTTTCGTCACGAATGAGTTCTGGATGCTTTTCTTCCTCAATCAATACCAGCAAGTCGCCCGGTACCCCGTTGTGTTTTCCGGCATTACCTTTTCCGTTGATGGTCACCTGCATGCCTTCAGCCACGCCGGCCGGAATCTTCACGGTTACCACTTCTTCACCGTAAACCACTCCTTCACCGTTACATTCCTTACACTTGTTTTTGATGATTTTACCTTCACCGCCGCACTGCGGACATACAGACTGTGTCTGCATCATGCCGAAAATGCTCTGCTGTGTGCGGGTTACGCTACCCGTTCCGTGACATGTAGGACAGGTTTCTGTACCTCCGTCACCTTCCGCTCCTGTACCATGACAGTGGCTGCATTCTACGTATTTCTTCAGCTTGAATTTCTTTTCAACTCCAGTTGAAATCTCCTTCAGGTTCAGTTTCACCTTTACGCGCAAGTCTGAACCACGGAATTTCCGCTGACGTGACTGACCTCCGCCACCAAATCCGCTGCTGAATCCGCCGAATCCTCCGTGTCCGCCGAAAATATCACCGAACATAGAGAAAATATCGTCCATTGACATGCCTTGGCCGCCAAATCCGCCAAATCCACTTCCACCTCCGGCTGCACCGTCTACTCCGGCAAAACCGAACTGGTCATAGCGTGAACGCTTGTCCGGGTTGCTCAATACTTCGTAGGCCTCTGCGGCTTCCTTGAACTTCTCTTCCGCTTCCTTATCACCCGGGTTACGGTCCGGATGATATTGGATGGCCTTCTTTCGGTAGGCCTTCTTTATTTCGTCTGCCGTGGCTGTTTTGGCAACCCCCAGCACTTCATAATAATCTCTTTTCGCCATGACTATACCTGTTTATTATTGGGCAACCACCACTTTTGCATGGCGGATGACTTTTTCGTTCAGTTTATATCCGGTCTGTACACAATCCAGTACCTTTCCTTTCTGTTCTTCGCTTGGAGCAGGTACCAAAGCCACAGCTTCATGGAAGTCAGTATCGAATGCTTCGCCCACAGGTTCCATCTTTTCCAAGCCTTCCTGATGCAGGTTCTTCAGGAACTTCTGATAAATCAGTTCCACTCCCTCGTAAATGGCTTTCACGTCCTCTGCCTTCTGCATGTTTTGCAGTGCACGTTCCAAGTCGTCCAGAATCGGCAGGATAGCATTGATAGCCTTTTCTCCTCCGTTTTTGATTAATTCGGCTTTTTCCTTTAAGGTACGTTTGCGGAAGTTGTCGAACTCAGCAGACAGACGCAGGTATTTGTCTTTCTGCTCGTCGATGACTTTCTGAGCTTCTTCCAGTTCTTTTCCCAACTTTTCTTCTGCGGTCAGTTCCTTTTCTTCTGAAGAGGCATTTTCCTGTGCTTCTGATGCTTCGGAAGTCGTTTGTTCATTCTCGGCAGCTTCTTGTGACTGCTTTTTCAATTCTTCTTCCACGTTCGGATTTTTATTTTCGTTGTTCATATCTTAATGGTTTTTTATTTTCGATTGAATAGTTTTCTTTTTCCTCTAACAAATTTCGTGCCTTAATGGCAGTTTTATTCAAATTGGCTGCAAAAATAATAAAAAACTGCCACACTGACATAGAAAAAACGAAGATTACACGTGCACTCCCGGTTTTGGCATTTCATCATTCTGATAGGTCAGTTCAACCCTTGATTTGTCAGCTTCGCACGTTTGTTGGGCTTTTATTGTGTGGTGTGAGGTAATTTTGTTTCCATCATCAATCAATACACAAGAAAATGTTTAAGAAAATAGTCCGTTTTTCAATTCGAAAAAAACTGTTTGTCGTGCTGACAACCTTGTTTTTAATGATTGGGGGCATTTATTCAATGCTGACATTGCCCATCGATGCAGTGCCCGACATTACCAATAATCAGGTACAGATTGTTACCGTGTCGCCCACTTTGGCCCCTCAGGAGGTGGAACAGTTGATTACTTTTCCGATAGAAGTGGCCATGAGCAACATCATGAATGTGGAGGAAATTCGTTCCGTGTCTCGTTTCGGCTTGTCGCTGGTGACCGTGGTGTTTAAGGAAAGTGTGCCCACGCTGGATGCCCGTCAGCTGGTGAATGAGCAGATACAAACCGTGGCCGGAGAAATACCTTCGGAGTTGGGTGTGCCGGAGATGATGCCCATTACCACCGGTTTGGGTGAAATCTACCAGTATGTACTAAAAGTAGCTCCCGGGTATGAGGACAAGTATGATGCCATGGAGTTGCGTACCATTCAAGACTGGATTGTGAAAAGACAGCTTTCGGGCATTCCGGGCATTGTAGAAATCAACAGTTTCGGAGGATACCTGAAGCAATATGAAGTGGCTGTTGATCCGGATGCTTTGTATTCGCTCAATATCACCATCAGCGATGTGTACGATGCATTGAGCCGCAACAACCAGAATACCGGAGGTAGTTATATAGAAAAGGTAAACCGTGCGTACTACATCCGTTCGGAGGGTATGATTACCGACTTGAAAGATATTGAACAGATTGTCGTGACCAATCGTGGAGGAATCCCTGTACATGTAAGCGACATTGCTAAAGTGCGATACGGAGCTCCCAAGCGTTTTGGTGCCATGACCAAGGATGGAGAAGGCGAATGCGTGGGAGGTATTGCCATGATGCTGAAAGGTGCCAATGCCAATGTGGTCACGCAGGAGTTGGAGAAACGCGTGGCGAAGGTACAGAAGATGCTTCCCGAAGGAGTCAGTGTAGAACCTTATCTGAATCGTTCGGAACTGGTGAACCGTAACATTTCGACAGTTATCCGCAACCTGGTGGAAGGAGCCATTATCGTGTTCTTGGTATTGATTCTGTTCCTCGGCAATGTCCGTGCAGGATTGATTGTGGCTTCCGTAATTCCGTTAGCTATGCTTTTTGCCTTTATCTTGATGCGGGTGTTCGGTGTATCTGCCAACCTGATGAGTTTGGGAGCCATCGACTTCGGTATTGTGGTAGACGGTTCCATTGTGATATTGGAAGGAATTTTGGCACATATCTATGGCCGTCGGTTGATGGGGCGTACCCTCAGCAAAGAAGAAATGGATGCAGAGGTGGAGAAAGGAGCCGGCAATGTCGTACGAAGCGCCACGTTTGCTGTTCTGATTATTCTGATAGTGTTCTTCCCTATATTGACTTTGACCGGAATCGAAGGAAAATACTTTACTCCGATGGCCAAGACGCTGGTGTTCTGTATTATCGGTGCCTTGCTGCTGTCGCTGACTTATGTGCCGATGATGGCTTCCTTGTTCCTGAAGCGTACGGTATCGGTAAAACCGACATTGGCCGACCGCTTCTTTGAAAAATTGAACCGTGTATATCGTCGTACACTGGACTTCTGTCTTTCGCATGTATGGGGTACGCTGGTGTCAGCCTTTACCTTATTAATATTCTCGTTCTTCCTGTTTACCCGCTTGGGCGCCGAGTTTATTCCGACTCTTGACGAAGGTGACTTTGCCATGCAGATGACGCTTCCGGCAGGTAGTTCATTGAGCCGCAGCATCGAGGTGTCGCTTGAGGCTGAAAAGAAACTGAAGCAGGATTTCCCGGAAATCAAGCATGTGGTTGCCAAGATTGGTACCGCAGAGGTTCCGACCGACCCGATGGCGGTAGAGGATGCCGACGTGATGATTGTGATGAAGCCTTTCAGCGAATGGACATCGGCCAGTAGTCGGGCAGAGATGGTAGAGAAGATGAAGAAGTCATTGGAAACGGTGGAAGGGGCAGAATTCAACTTCAGCCAGCCTATCCAGTTGCGTTTCAATGAGTTGATGACGGGTGCCAAAGCCGACATTGCCATCAAGCTGTATGGAGAGGATATGACTGAACTGTATGCCAAGGCCAAAGAAGCTGCGAAATACGTGGAACAGGTGCCTGGTGCTGCCGATGTGCTGGTAGAGCAGGCTATGGGGCTTCCGCAATTGCTGGTGAAGTATGACCGTTCTAAAATAGCCCGTTATGGCATTGACATAGAAGAATTGAATTCCATTATTCGTACGGCATACGCTGGAGAAACCGCCGGGGTAGTTTTTGAGAACGAACGTCGTTTCGACCTGGTACTTCGTCTGGACAACGAAAAGGTGAAGGACTTGAATATCGACAAACTGTTTGTTCGCACGGGCGAAGGTATTCAGATACCGGTCAGCGAGGTAGCCAGCATTGATTTGGAAAACGGTCCTTTGCAGATTAACCGCGATGCGACCAAACGACGGATTGTCATTGGAGTCAATGTGCGCGATGCCGATATTCAGCAGGTAGTAGAACAGATACGTACCTCTTTGGAAAAAAATATCAAGTTGAAACCGGGATACTACTGGGAATATGGCGGACAGTTTGAGAACTTGCAGAATGCCGTGCGTACCCTGAGCATTGTTATTCCGATTGCGCTGATGCTGATTCTGCTGTTGCTGTTCTTTGCTTTCCGCAGTGTTATCTATTCATTGGTTGTCTTTTCTACGGTGCCTTTGTCGCTGATTGGCGGTGTGGTAGCTCTGTGGCTGCGCGGACTTCCGTTCAGTATTTCAGCCGGCGTAGGATTCATTGCCTTGTTTGGTGTAGCCGTGTTGAACGGTATTCTGATGATTAACCATTTTAATGATTTGCGAAAAGAAAAAACATATACCATGTGTACGAACCGAATTATTGCAAAAGGATGTCCTCATCTGTTGAGACCTGTTTTCCTGACCGGATTGGTAGCTTCATTGGGCTTTGTGCCGATGGCTGTAGCTACTTCTGCCGGAGCTGAGGTACAGCGTCCGCTGGCCACGGTAGTGATAGGTGGTCTGATTGTATCTACCGTTTTGACCCTGATTGTTATTCCGGTGTTCTATCGTCTGGTAAATGTGATAGCCCATCTGTGGGGCCGGAAAAGACATCGTGCACGATTAGGACGCAAGGCGGGTATGACGTGTATGTTGCTCCTCGCAGCTGTATCCGTTTCTGCAATCACTCCGCAGAAAGCAATTACCCTGGATGAGGCGGTAGAAATAGCCTTACAGAACCATCCCCGTCTGAAGATGGCCAGTGCGGAGATTGAACGCAGCCGGGCAGCACGTGGTGAAGTGTGGGATGGAGGAAATACCTCGTTCAGCTATTCTTGGGGACAGTTGAACGGAGAATACAAGAAAGATAATGAACTGGCCGTAGAACAGTCGTTAGGCTCTTTGCTGACTCCTTTTTATAAGAATGCGCTGGTGAATGCCCAGGTAACCACTGGCACTCATTATCGTGATATGGTGAAGAAAGAGATTGTGGCTGAAGTGAAACGGGCCTGGGTATATTATCAGTATGCTTTCCACCTGTATCATTTGTATGGAGCACAAGAAGAACTGGCCTTGAAGCTACGTGAGAGCGGTGACTTGCGTTACCAGCAAGGAGATATTGACCAGACGGAGCGTAATATGATTGCGACACTTGCTGCCGAACTTCACACTCGCAGCTTACAGGCACGGGAGGAGATGGAACTGGCTTCCCGGCGTTTCGCCTGGGCATGTTATGCCGGTGAACAGGTGGTTCCCAATGATAGCTCATTGGCTGTGCTTCCGCTGTCCTTGCAAGACCGGATGCTTTCGGCTCCTCATCTGAACTATTTTGCCAGTCAGGTGCAGGAAAAGAAATCGCAGCTTCGGATAGAACGGAGCAAGTTCTTCCCGGAATTTTCGCTGGGTTATGTCCGTCAGAAAATTGCTCCGCTGAATGGCTTGAATTCGTGGATGGTGGGAGTGTCTTTCCCCATTCTGTTCTTCCCGCAGCGCAGTCGCAGCAAGCAGGCAAAGGTGAGCTTGCAGATTGCTCAGTGGGAGGCCGACCAGAACCGTGTGCAACTGAATAACAAGGTAGAGGAACTTTACCGTCGTGTACGTCAGCAGCAGGAAAGCCTGGATTATTATGCCAAGGCTGCGTTGAAAGAGGCGGATGCTTTGCAGGAAAGTGCCTTGATGAAGTTCAAGGAAAGTGAAATCAACATTACGGAGTTTGTGCAGAGTCTGAATGCTTCCCGTGACATTCGCCGGAATTATATTGAGACGGTATATGCATACAATGTATCCGTGTTGGAAATCGAATTATATACAGAATAAAAATAAAAAAACATAGCAAGATGAAACAAATTCTTTTTTTCTCAGCCTTATGCTACTCGCTGGTGATGGCCTCTTGCGGAGGTGGTGCCACTGAAAAAACATCCGATGAACCTACAGCGGTACAGTCCGTACAGCAGGACAGTCTTCAGGCATCTTCCGACAGTTTGGAAGTGGACGGTACTACGGGAGCTACCCAGGTGGCCAATGCACCTTCTTTTAACGGCATTTTGATGATACCGCCACAGCAACACGCAACGATTACCCTTAGTATGGGTGGGGCTGTACACAGTGTTTCTTTCCTTCCGGGAGATTATGTGCGTAAAAACCAGGTCATCCTGACCCTGGAGAATCCGGAATTCATAGCCTTGCAGCAAACCTGGCTCGATGCGGCTGCGCAGACAGAGTTCCTGGAAAAAGAATATCTTCGCCAGCAGAATCTGGCTTCACATGAGGCTGCTTCACAAAAACGGATGCAGCAGAGCAAGGCGGAATATTTGTCGATGAAGAGCCGTCTGGATGCAGCTGCAGCCCAGTTGCTGATTTTGGGAGTGGATGCCCGCAGTTTGCAGACAAAAGGTATTCAGCCTTATTTGGAAATAAAAGCACCTTTAAACGGCTATGTCACGAACATGAACGTGAACGTAGGAAAATATTTCAATGTAGGTGAGCCCGTGTGCGATGTGATTGACAAGCAGGCCCTGATGCTGCAGCTTACAGCCTACGAAAAAGATCTGGATAAATTGAATGTGGGCGACTGTATGGAGTTCCATGTAAACGGAATGGGAAATGAGACCTTCGAAGCCGTACTGGTTTCCATTGACCAGATGGTAGACAATGCCAACCGTTCCATCAAAGTGTATGCCCGTGTGGCTCATCCGCAAAAAGATTTTCGTCCCGGCATGTATGTGTCGGCACGTAAGTCGGCAAAAAATGAATAACTTTGCAGCATGAAGCGAATCTGGAGCAATAAATATATGCTGATAGTGAATGCCATCTCCATCATGGTGGCATTCCTTACGCATTTCCCGGAACTGATTACCTTGTCGAATCCGTATTCGGCCGACGGGCTTTCGTTTCCGGGCATGCACTGGGCCGATGTGGGCAATGAGGTACTGTTTACGTACCTTTCCCTTCTTTTTCTCTTTTTCCTGAATGAAGCCGTGTTCCGTTTCAATAGCGATATGGTTTCTATCGGGTGGAAAAAGGTGGTTTGTTCGTTTGTGCTGACCTGGGTAGTAAGTAACCTGCTGGGCAAATGTTTTGTTTACCTGCATCAGCATTTCGATGTGCCTGCCATTGATGCCATGCTTCATCATTATCTTCATCCTTTGCGTGATTTCCTGATAACCTGCATTGTGACGGGAAGCTGCTATTTCTTCCATCAGAACCGGAAGAGCCGTAAGATGCTGCTCGAAAACCAGCAGTTGCGCATGGAGAATGTCATCAATCAGTACGAGGCCTTGAAAAGCCAGTTGAACCCTCACATGCTGTTTAATTCGCTGAACACTTTGTACCTTTTGATTCGGGAATCGCCCGATAAGGCTCGCCATTATTTGGAAGAATTGTCGCGTGTGATGCGCTACACTTTGCAGGACAATGAGTCGCATTCTGTGACTTTGCGCGAGGAGATGGAGTTCGTACAGTCGTACATGTACCTTTTGCAGGTGCGTTATGAAGAGAATCTTCAGTTTGATATCCGTATCCATCCGGAACTGATGTCACGGAAATTGCCACCCATGGCCCTGCAGCTATTGGTGGAGAATGCCGTGAAGCACAATGAAATCAGTAACCGCCGTCCGCTGACAGTGTCTGTGATAGCCGAAGGTGACACGGTAGAGGTGAGTAATCCGCTTCAACCCAAGCGGGGAGGAAGTGCCGGAATGGGTATCGGACTGGCAAATCTGGCCAAGCGCTATCAGTTACTGTATAAGAAAGACATAGTCGTAAAAGAGGAAAATCATCGTTTCACCGTTATTCTGCCTTTGATATGAAGACTTTGATTATAGAAGATGAGAAAGCGGCTTTGCGTAACTTGAAGGCCGTGATGCAGGAAGTGGACACCGATTTTGAAATCGTCGGCGAAGTGGACAGTATTTTCGACGGGGTGGAGTGGTTTCGCACGCATCCCATGCCGGAGCTGGTGTTTATGGACATTCATCTGGCAGACGGCTCAGCCTTCGACATCTGTGCGCAGGTAGACATCACGTGTCCCATCATCTTTACTACGGCCTACGATGAATATGCCTTGCGAGCCTTCAAAGTGAATAGTGTGGCCTATCTGCTCAAGCCTATCAGTCAGACTGATTTGCAGGAGGCTATGCACAAACTGGAATTGCTGGGCGGACAGGTGAAGGAAGAGAAACAGCCTGACTTGTCGGCCATCATCCGTAGCTTAAAAAAGGAAGAGAATTACAAGACGCATTTTCTGGTGCCGGTGAAGGGGGATAAACTTCTGCCCGTATCGGTGGAGGCCATCCAGTATTTCTATATTTCCAACGGGCTGGTCAAGGCGGTAGACAGTGAGGGGAAAGAATTTGTTTTCTCCCAGTCGCTCGACGAACTGGCCGAGCAATTGAATCCGCACGATTTCTTCCGGGCCAACCGGCAGTTTATCGTGTCGCGAAAGGCCGTGTCCGACATCAGCTTGTGGTTTAACGGGCGGTTGGCTATCAACCTGAAAGTACCGGTGCCTGAGAAAATCATTATCAGCAAGGCCAAGGCTTCGGAATTGAAAGACTGGTTTTGATTTCGTAAGGTGTGTGTGGTACTTATCTGCCGGAAATGAAACCTCCTCTTCTCCTTTATATTGTATCTCATATTTTTATATTATCTTTGTGCCATAATTCAAAAAAGGTAGAAAAAACAGATGATAACAGTTTCAAATGTAGCCGTTCAATTTGGTAAAAGAGTGTTGTATAACGACGTGAACCTGAAGTTCACGAATGGTAATATCTATGGCATCATCGGAGCCAACGGTGCCGGTAAGTCTACGTTCCTGAAAGTGATTTCAGGCGAGCTGGACCCTACTAAGGGTAGCATTACCCTGGGACCGGGCGAACGTCTTTCGGTGTTGAGCCAGGACCACTTTAAGTTTGATGCCCACACGGTGCTTGATACCGTGCTGATGGGACACACCATCCTTTGGGACATCATGAAGCAGCGCGAGGCTCTGTATGCCAAGGAAGATTTTACCGATGAAGACGGTATCAAGGCAGCCGAACTGGAAGAAAAGTTTGCCGAACTGGAAGGCTGGAATGCCGAGAGCGATGCAGCTATCCTGCTGAGCGGACTGGGCATAAAAGAAGACAAGCACTACACGCTGATGGGTGATTTGAGTGGTAAGGAAAAGGTGCGCGTGATGCTGGCACAGGCGCTTTTCGGAAATCCGGACAACCTGTTGCTCGACGAGCCGACCAATGACCTGGATATGGATACGGTGACCTGGCTCGAAGAATACCTTTCTAACTTTGAACATACCGTGCTTGTGGTAAGCCACGACCGTCACTTCCTTGACTCAGTATGTACGCATACGGTGGACATCGACTTCGGCAAGGTAAACCTCTTTGCCGGTAACTATAGCTTCTGGTATGAATCCAGCCAGCTGGCTCTCCGTCAGCAGCAGAACCAGAAGGCCAAGGCAGAAGAAAAACGTAAGGAACTGGAAGAATTTATCCGTCGTTTCTCTGCCAATGTAGCGAAATCCAAGCAGACTACCAGCCGTAAGAAGATGCTGGAGAAACTGAATGTGGATGAAATCAAGCCGTCTTCCCGTAAATATCCGGGTATCATCTTTACGATGGACCGTGAACCTGGTAACCAAATTCTGGAGGTTTCCGGACTGCGTGCCGAAACGGAAGAAGGAACAGTGCTTTTCAATGACGTGAACTTCAACGTGGAGAAGGGCGACAAGATTGTCTTCCTGAGCCGTGACCCGCGTGCCATGACGGCCTTGTTTGAGATTATCAACGGACACCGTAAAGCACAGGCCGGACACTATAACTGGGGAGTAACCATTACCACGGCTTACTTGCCGCTGGATAATACGGATTATTTCAACTGCGACCTGAACCTGGTAGACTGGTTGAGCCAGTACGGTCAGGGCAATGAAGTGGAAATGAAAGGCTTCCTCGGCCGTATGTTGTTCTCCGGTGAAGAGGTAATGAAGAAGGTCAGCGTGCTGTCGGGAGGTGAGAAGATGCGTTGTATGATTGCCCGCATGCAGTTGCGTAATGCCAACTGTCTGATTCTGGATACTCCGACCAACCACCTGGACTTGGAATCTATTCAGGCGTTCAACAACAACCTGAAGATTTACAAGGGAAATGTGCTCTTTGCCTCACACGACCATGAGTTCATCGAAACCGTGGCCAACCGTATCATCGAGCTGACTCCGAACGGAATCATCGATAAGATGATGAGCTACGACGAGTATATTTCATCCGATCATATCAAGGAAATGCGTGCCCGTATGTACGGCGATAAATAAGACTCAAAAAACGCCTTTGCGTTTGGAAGAAAACGTAAGTACGTTTTATCCGAAACGCAAGGACGTTTTGATCAAAACGCTTAGGCGTTTTACTTAAAGCGCAAGTACGTTTTTGTGGAAACGCACTTGCGTTTTTTTCTGTTCGTCAGGACTCCTTTGGGATATTATGAAAATATAGGTATAATCTTCAAATTATCATTTAGTTATTATGGACTCAACTTTAAATCCTACTCAAAAAACACACATTGTGTGGCTCGACGTGGTTCGTCTGGTAGCCATGTTCACTGTAGTATGCTGCCATTCGGCAGACCCGTTTAACTTCTATCCGGGAGAACCTCCGGCCAATATTGCGGAAATCAAGTGGTGGGGTGCCGTGTACGGTTCCTTACTTCGTCCGTGTGTGCCTTTGTTTGTGATGATTACAGGAGCTTTGCTGTTGCCGGTAAAAGGGGAGGTGGCACCATTTTATCGTAAACGCATCGGGCGTGTGTTCTGGCCTTTCCTTATTTGGTCGGTCATTTACAATCTTTTCCCGTGGATTACAGGCTTACTGGGAGTAGCTCCGGAAGTCATTCTCGATTTTTTCCCGTATTCGGGTGAGGAAGTGATGCGTCAGTCGCTCGATGTATCGTTGGGATACATTGCACAGATGCCGTTCAACTTCTCTTTGCTGGACGTGCACATGTGGTACATTTATCTGCTTATCGGGCTGTATCTGTACATGCCGGTATTTTCTGCCTGGGTGGAAAAAGCCAGCCGGAAAGCACAGCGGTGGTTCCTTGTGGCTTGGGGTGTGACGCTTTTCGTTCCTTATTACAGGGAATTTGTAGGGCCTTACATTTGGGGTTCCTGTTCCTGGAACGAGTTTTATATGCTCTATATGTTTGCCGGATTCAACGGTTATCTGCTGTTAGGACATTATCTGCGTCACACGGAATGGAGTCTGGCAAAAACACTGGGGTGGGGAATTCCCATGTTTGTTGTGGGTTTCTGTGTCACATTCTTCGGCTTCCGTCACATGACCGCATCGCCCGACTGCACGGAAGAACAGCTCGAACTTTTCTTCTACTATTGCTCACCGAACGTGGTGCTGATGACCATTCCATTATTCATGCTTTGCAAGAAAGTCCGTGTAAATAATCAGCCAATACAGAAAGCCCTTGCCAATCTGACGGTATGCGGTTTCGGAGTGTATATGATTCATTATTTCTTCACCGGTCCGAGCGTAGTGCTGGCCCGTATGTGTCACGTGCCTGTCGGATTGCAGATACCGTTTGCTGCGGTAGTTGCTTTCCTTGTATCATGGGGACTGGTGATTTTGCTTCGCCGGTTGACTGGAAAGTATGCCCGTTATGTGGTAGGGTGAGGGAGTTTATTTCAAAAACTCCCCGCCGAAAGATAAGGGTAATAAATCTTTGGTTCCGTCTATCTCGTAAATCGCTTTTTCTCCATATAGCAAAATACGCATAGGCTGCTGGTAGCGCTGTTCAGTTTCCAGTAATACCTGCCGGCAGGCTCCACAAGGAGGAATCGGTGTATCGAGATAGCCGGATTCACTTCGGGCAGCGATGGCCAGTGTCAGCACAGGCTGGTCGGGATACTGGGAATTAGCATAAAACAGTGTGGTGCGTTCGGCACATAAACCGGAAGGGTAGGCCGCGTTCTCCTGATTTGTGCCCGTCACAATCACCCCGTTCTTTAGTAGGGCAGCGGCACCGACTGAGAATTTGGAGTAAGGCGCATAGCTGCGTGAGGTGGCTTCTTTGGCTTTGTCTATCAGTTCACGGTCTTGTGGGGTAAGTTCATCGTATTGCAAGGAGTGGATACGAATTTCAAGTTTGATTTCTTTCATGGCTTTTGTTTTTGTAGTTGGTAAACAAATATAAGTAAAAAAATGCTTTTCTCCCTGTTTTTCTGTATTTTTAAGTGTTTGCCCGTAAGCTTCTGTGGTGAATCGTTTATCTTTGCACGTTAAACGGTAAAGAAGAACTGCATGAAATCATTAAAATATATTTTGGTGTGCTGTCTGGCAGGGATGGCACTCTCTTTGGGAGCAGCTCAGCGCAAGAATAAGGCGTACGAAGATTACATCCGGCAGTATCATAAAATTGCAGTGGAGGAGATGAAGCGTTATCACATTCCGGCCAGTATCACATTGGCACAGGGACTGCTGGAGTCGGGAGCCGGACGAAGTGAACTGGCTCGCAAGTCGAACAACCATTTTGGTATCAAGTGTGGACGGAGCTGGGACGGACGGACAGTACGTCACAATGACGATGCACCGAATGAGTGTTTCCGGGCTTATCGTCATGCCAAGGATTCGTATCGTGACCATTCCAAATTCTTGCGTACGGGAGCACGTTATGCCTTTTTGTTTCGCTTGAAGATAACGGACTACAAGGGATGGGCACGTGGCCTGAAGAAGGCGGGCTATGCCACTGACCCGCGTTATGCCGACCGCCTGATAAACATCATTGAACTCTACGACCTGGATCGTTACGATACCAAGAAAGGTTTGGAGTGGATAGAAGAATTCCCGAATCCGCATCAGCCGTATTTAGCCAATGATATGGTGTACATCATCGCCCGTAGGGGAGATACGTTTGAAAAATTGTCGGATGAATTGGGTATCAGCAAAAAGAAACTGCGCACTTACAACGAACTGCCGAAGGACTACCAGTTCATGGGAGGAGAAATTGTGTATCTGGAGAAGAAACGTCGTCGGGCGACAAAGGAATACATTGTGTACGTGGTGCGTCAGGGGGATTCCATGTATTCTATTTCCCAGAAATTCGGTATCCGTTTGAAAAATCTGTATAAATTGAATAAGATGGAGCCAGATTCACCGGCTCCGAAAGTAGGCGATATTCTGCGGTTGAGATAACCGGTTTATTCGTGGTGGTAAGGGCCGTTGTTCAGAATGGTCATGGCTCGGTAAAGCTGTTCCACAAAGATAAGCCGTATCATCTGGTGCGAGAACGTCATCTTGGAAAGGGAAATCTTTTCCTGGGCAGCCTGATAGACGGAAGGAGAGAATCCGTAAGGTCCGCCGATGATGAACACCAGCCGTTTGTTTACAGTATGCATTTTCCGCTCTATCCAGTTGGCAAACTCGATGGAGCGGAATTCTTTTCCATGCTCGTCAAGTAACACCACTACATCGCCCGGTTGCAAGGTTTTCAGAATGGCTTCACCTTCTTTTTCTTTTTGCTGGTCCATGCTGAGGCTCTTGGTATTTTTGAGTTCAGGAATTACTTCCATATCGAATGAAGCGTAATGTTTCACACGTTCCACATAGTCGGCAATGGCCGTGATGTAATGTTTCTCTACTGTCTTACCTACAACTAAAAGTACAAATTTCATTGAAGTCTCTGTTTTTTGATATTGATGGAAAAATTAGGATTTACGGGCTGCAAAATATACACCTCCCAATACCAGACCGACGCCTGCCACGGCAAACACCGTAAGCTGTTCTTCAAGAATGAGTGAAGCGGCTATGGTGGTGAACAGGGGATTCAAATAAAGATAATTGGAGGACTGAATGGCACCGAGTTGCTTTAATACGATGTTCCATACGACAAAGCAGATGAGTGAGGCCAGTACTGCCAGAAACAAAAGGTTAGCCCATATTACCGGGTTAGCAAATCCGGATAGTGGAAATTGGAAAGGATGTACGAGAAAGGTCGGAAGTCCGGTCAGTATCCCGTAAAAAAATACCTTTCGGGTGATGAATACAGCCGGATAGCGTCCTGATAGTTTGCGGATAATCAGGCTGTAAATGGCCCACGACAAGCCTGCGCATAGTGTAAGTAAATCTCCTAATGGGGAAAGTTTCAATACAAAGCTGCCATTGAAGATGAGCAGGGCAACTCCTAACAGTGCGATTACCGAACCGGCCATCAGTTGTTTGCTGGCTTTCTCCTTCCGGTCGGTAAGTAAAGACAGGACCGTTGTGAGCAGGGGAGTCATGCAGATAATAAAGGCCACGTTGGTGGTTTGAGTCAGGCTGAGTGCTGTATTTTCCGTCAGGAAATAGAGGGTCCCTCCTGTCAATCCGGTAGCAAGAAAAAGCAGTTCGTCTTTCCAGCTGTTGGCCAGCAGCTTGTGTGGAGAAATACTCCAGATACCCAGGTAGGCAATGAGGAAGCGGAGAAAAAAGATTTCGTGAGGTGAAAGTCCGTTTTCGATTAGCACTTTCGTTGAAATAAAAGTAGTTCCCCAAACACCTACTGTCAGTATAGCTAGCAAATGATATTTACCTGTGGGATATTGCGTACAAAATGATAATGACATAAATAATCTCAGATTGGGAAAAGTCAAAATACTTGTCGGATAATTGTGTTGCAAAAGTACGAATAAAATTCTACCTTTGCCAATGCTAAAAATTTAAAAAGTAGAAAGACAATGGATGAAAAAGTAGTAAAAGATTTGATAGACCGTTTGATCGATTTGTCATTTGCAGAAGACATCGGTGATGGTGACCATACTACACTGTCGTGTATTCCGGCAGACGCCATGGGAAAATCAAAACTTTTGATAAAGGAAGAAGGTATCCTGGCTGGTATTGAAGTGGCCAAAGAAGTATTTCATCGTTTTGACCCGGAAATGAAGGTGGAAGTATTCATTCAAGATGGTACGCACGTAAAACCGGGTGATGTGGCCATGGTGGTAGAAGGAAAGATTCAGTCTTTGCTTCAGACTGAACGTCTGATGCTGAACATCATGCAGCGTATGAGCGGTATTGCTACCATGACAAACAAGTATGTGGAACGTCTGAAAGGAACGAAGACTCGGGTACTTGATACACGTAAGACAACTCCGGGCATGCGTATCCTTGAAAAAATGGCGGTGAAGATTGGTGGAGGAGTAAACCATCGTATCGGATTGTTCGACATGATTCTGTTGAAAGATAATCACGTGGATTTTGCCGGAGGTATTGACAAGGCAATTACTCGTGCCAAGGAATACTGCAAGGCAAAAGGAAAGGATTTGAAGATTGAAATTGAAGTGCGCAACTTCGATGAGCTGCAGCAGGTACTCGACCTGGGTGGAGTAGACCGTATCATGCTGGATAACTTTACTCCGGAAAATACACGCAAGGCTGTGGAAATGGTAGGCGGACGTGTGGAACTGGAGTCATCGGGTGGTATTACCTTCGATACTTTGCGTGACTATGCAGAATGTGGAGTGGATTACATCTCTGTTGGTGCCTTGACGCATTCTGTAAAAGGTCTTGACATGAGTTTCAAGGCTTGCTAAGATGGACAAGCATGTGAAGCAAGTCACTTGTTGAAGAAGAATCTACCAAATAAAAATAAGAAGAGTGATGAAAAAAAGTGTTTTATGGAGAAGTGTGCTGGTACTGGCATTGTGTATTGCCGGAACAGCCAATGGAATGGCTCAGGACCTGAAATCAATCCTTTCGGGTGTAGCCAATGCGGTAGCGAATAAGGTAACGGGTGAAAGTGCTTCATTGACAGGTACGTGGACTTATGCGGGTCCCGATTGTAAATTTGAAAGTGATAATCTGTTAGCCAAGGCTGGTGGTGAAGTCGCCGCTAAGCAAGTAGAGGAAAAAATGAGTGGAGTGTTGGAAAAACTGGGCTTCAAAGAAGGGGCGACTTATACTTTCAATGAAGACAGTACGTATACCTCTGTGATTGGCGGAAAAACAGTCAATGGAACTTATAGCTACAATGCAGATACCAAGGAACTGACGATGAAAACTCGTTTAGGACTGAAGGTAAATGCGACAGTTTCGAAAGGTCTTACAGGAAACACCATGAGTCTGCTGTTTAAGGCTGACAAACTGATGTCACTGGCACAGACCATTACAGGAGCTGTAGCAAGCAAGTCGTCTAATTCTGCGGTGAGTACAGCTAGTTCGCTGTTAAGCCAGTATGATGGGCTGCAACTGGGTGTGGAGCTTAAGAAGCAGTAATTTCACGTTTGCGTAACAAATAAAAAGAAGCATGGATTCCGATTGTAGGTTTCCATGCTTCTTCTTTTTATATACATCCTTTGCTGGAAGGAATTTCAAAATGATGAATGTCGCGCCGTATGGCCATCTTAATGCTGCGGGCGAGAGCTTTAAAGATACCTTCTATCTTGTGGTGTTCGTTACTTCCTTCGGCTTTGATATGGAGGTTCATACGGGCAGAATCGCTCAGCGATTTGAAGAAATGGAGGAACATCTCGGTAGGCATGTCGCCAATTTTTTCGCGGGTGAAGGTGGCATCCCATACCAGCCAGGCTCGTCCGCCGAAATCAAGTGAAACCATGCACTGGCAGTCGTCCATGGGCAGGCAGTAGCCGTAACGTTCAATGCCTCTCTTGCTTCCTAATGCTTTGTACAGACATTCTCCTAAAGCGATGGCCGTATCTTCAATGGTGTGGTGTTCGTCCACTTCCAAGTCACCGTCTACGTGGATGTCCAAATCAATGCCGCCGTGCTTGCCAATCTGTTCCAGCATGTGGTCGAAGAATCCCAATCCGGTATGGATATGGCAAGTGCCGTTTCCGTCCAGGTTCACCCGGATACAGATGTCGGTTTCCTTGGTTTTGCGGCATACCTCAGCAGTACGTTCACCGGCAAAAAGAAACTCTGCTACGCGGTCCCAGTCAGTGGTGGCTAATACGCACGTGTCTTCCAGTCCTTTTTCACTCAGCAGATTTTTATCCGGTTGCAGCAGGATGGCCTTGCAGCCTAAGTTCTTGGCCAGCTCTACGTCGGTTGCGCGGTCGCCAATCACAAAGCTTCCGGCCAAGTCGTATTCCGGATTGTTCAGGTAGCCCGTGAGCATACCGGTGCGTGGCTTGCGGGTAGGAGCATTGTCTTCCGGGAAACTCCGGTCGATAAGGATATTGTCAAATTCAATGCCTTCGTTCTTGAACGACTGGAGCATCAGGTTGTGTACGGGCCAGAATGTGTCTTCCGGAAAAGAGTCAGTACCTAATCCGTCCTGGTTGGTCACCATAACAAACTCAAAATCCAGTTTCTGGCGGATAAAGTAGAGGTTGCGGAACACTTTTGGATAGAATTCCAGTTTCTCGAATGCATCCAACTGGTAATCTACGGGCGGCTCGATGACGAGAGTACCGTCGCGGTCAATGAACAATACTTTTTTCATTCTTCCTCCTCCTTATAGTTTTTCAGAGCTTCCAGCAAAGTATCGTTCTCCGGACGCGTGCCGATGGTGATGCGCAGACAGTCCTGACAAAGCGTGACACTACTACGGTTGCGGACGATGATACCCTTGTCCACCAGGTAGTTGTAGATCTTCTTGGCATCACTGACTCGTGTCAGAAAGAAATTGGCATCAGTAGGATAGATGCGTCGGCAGCAAGTAAGCTTCTGGAATTCCTGCATGAGACGGGTACGTTCGTGAAGCAGGGATTCTACCCACTGCTGTACCTGATAGTGTTTTTCAATCATGTGGATGGCTTCTTGCTGGGTCAGCCGGTTCACGTTGTATGGATATTTGATTTTATTCAGCAGGTTGATGATTTCCTGAGAAGCAAAAGCCATGCCCAGACGGATACCGGCGCATCCCCATGCCTTGGAGAAAGTCTGAAGAATAATCAGGTTTGGAAATTCATCGAGTTGTTGCAGGAAAGATGTCTCACTGGAGAAATCAGCGTATGCCTCATCCAGAATAACCAGTCCGTCAAATGAGCGGAGCAGGGTAAGAATCTCTTCCCGGCACAGACGGTTTCCCGTCGGGTTATTGGGCGAACAGAGGAAAATCAGTTTGGTGTGTTCGTCGGCAGCGGCCAGTAAGTCGGTAGCTTTGAACTGAAAGTTTTCATCCAACTGTACTTTCCGGTATTCTACATCGTTTACTTCGGCACATACCTGATACATACCGTAAGTCGGGTCAATAGCTACTACATTGTCAATGCCCGGACGGCAGAAAGCACGGAAAGGAAGGTCGATGGCCTCGTCGCTTCCATTGCCTAAGAAAATGTGGTCTGGCGATACTTTTTTTACTCTTCCAATCAGATCCTTTAATTCTCTCTGGAGCGGGTCGGGATAACGGTTGTTGGGGGTATTGTAGGGATTTTCATTGGCATCCAAAAATACGGAAGCCTCTTTCCCGCTATATTCGTCGCGTGCCGAAGAATAGGGTTTCAAGGCCCAGATATTCGGTCGCGTAAGTTCTTTCAATGGTTTCATAGTTATTTATTTAAACGTACGGATACTGCATTTTTGTGGGCGTCGAGTTGTTCGTTGGCTGCCATGACTTCAATGGCCGGACCAATCATGGCAATACCTTCGGGTGTAATTTCCTGGAAGGTAATTTTGCGGATGAAGCTGTCCAGGCTAACTCCGCTGTAGGCCTTGGCATAACCGTTGGTAGGAAGAGTATGGTTAGTGCCCGAAGCATAGTCGCCCGCACTTTCCGGAGAATAATAGCCTAAAAATACGGAACCCGCATTGACAATGCGTTCGCTGATTTCCAGGTAGTCCTTGGTTTCGATAATCAGGTGTTCAGGAGCATATTCGTTGGTCATTTCTACGGCTTCATCCATATTCTTTACTAAAATCAGTTTGCTGGCAGCTAAGGAGCGACTGGCAATTTCCTTTCGGGGAAGTTGGGCCAGCTGGCGTTCTACTTCTTCTGTCACCGCCTTCAACAAAGTCTCACTGGTGGTAATCAGGATGGCCTGGCTGTCAGTGCCGTGCTCTGCCTGTGAAAGTAAATCGGCAGCCACAAAGACCGGATTGGCTGTTTCATCGGCCAGTACCGCTACTTCAGATGGTCCGGCCGGCATGTCGATGGCTACGTCACGTAAGGAAACCTGCTGTTTGGCGGCAGTGACATACTGGTTGCCTGGACCGAATATCTTGTATACTTTGGGAATGCTTTCCGTGCCATAGGCCATAGCTCCGATAGCCTGCACCCCTCCGGCTTTGAAGATACGGCTGATACCTGCCAGTTTGGCTGCATAGAGAATGGCCGGATGAATCTTTCCTTCCTTGTCAGGAGGAGTACAGAGAATGATTTCCTTGCATCCGGCAATCTGTGCCGGAGTAGCCAGCATCAGGACGGTGGAGAAAAGAGGAGCTGTCCCACCGGGAATGTACAATCCCACTTTCTCAATGGCTACCGCTTTCTGCCAGCAAGTTACACCCGGAAGTGTGGTGATTTTCTTTCCCTGGAATACCTGTGCGGCATGAAATGTGCGGATGTTGTTATAAGCCAGTGTGATGGCCGCCTTCAGTTCGATGCTGACTTTCTTTTCTGCTTCGGCAATTTCTTCCTCGCTTACCAACAGGGAGTTCAGTCGCACCTTGTCGAACTTTTCTTCGTATTCCAGCACGGCTTTATCACCTTCAAATTTGATGCGGTTTAATATTTCGAGTACGGTTTCCCGCAATGATTCCGTTTGAAGCGTCGGACGTTTCAGTAAGTCCGCCCATGTATTTCTTTCAGGATAAGTAATGATGTTCATAGTAACAATCTTTGTGATGAGGTTTTGAAAATCAAAGTATCATTTTCTCTATGGGCAGTACCAGGATGCCTTGTGCACCAATGGCTTTCAGCTTGCCGATGATTTCCCAAAAACATTTCTGGTCGAGAACCGTGTGGATGCTGCTCCAGCCTTCTGTAGCCAATGGCATGATGGTCGGACTCTTCACACCGGGAAGAACGGCTACGATTTCCTGTACCTTGTCGGTCGGCACGTTCATCAGCACGTATTTTTTGTCTTCAGCGGTTTTGACTGCATTGATGCGGAACAGCAGTTCCTGAAGTATTTCCTTCTTTTCGTCTGACATGTGCTTGTTTCCGATGAGCAGCGCTTCGCTCTTCATTACCACTTCCACCTCCTTCAGGTTGTTGCTGATAAGGGTAGAGCCGGAGCTGACAATATCGAAGATGGCATCTGCCAGACCGATGGCTGGAGCAATTTCCACCGAACCGGTGATGACGTGAATGTCGGCTTCAATGTGCTGTTCTGCTAAGAAGTTTTTCAGGATATTGGGATAGGAGGTAGCAATCTTTTTGTGATTGAACCATTCCAGTCCGTTGTATTCCGTTTCTTTGTGAATAGCCAGTGACAAACGGCATTTGCTGAAGCCCAGACGGTGCACGATTTCCGCTTCTTCGGCACGTTCCACGAATTCGTTTTCTCCTACAATACCGAGGTCGGCCACGCCGTTGGCCACACATTGTGGGATGTCATCGTCGCGCAGGAACAGTACTTCTACCGGAAAATTGCTGGACTGTGTCAGCAGGGTGCGTTTGGAGGTAGATAACTTGATGTCTGCTTCAGTAAACAGGGCCATTGTGTCTTCGAACAAGCGCCCTTTGGATTGTACGGCAATTCTTAACATATTGTTCTAAGTTTTTAAAGTGTCAAATAAAAAAGGCTTACCGAGGAATAAATTCTTACGGCAAGCCTTTGTGTAATCTTATCTCTTGTAACTGCACGCGTCGTCAGCCTACCGTGTGAACCGTTAGGTAATGATGATGGCGATGATGTACAGTATTTAAAATCATAATTATCGTTCTTTTGTTGCGACAAAAATATTAGATAAGAATTAAAAAAGCAAATATTTATCAGAAAAAACTCGTTTTTGCTGTCAAATTTATAAAGATTCCTTTTCTTTTTCCGTATAACAGCCTTTGAAGTACATTTCCTTTTCTGCTTTTTCCCTTGGGAAAATGAAATAGGTGCAGACGGCCTTGGTACAGACTTCATCCTGTGCATTGTAGATTTCGGCTTCAATGAACACAAAGTTCCGTTTCTGCTCCTTGATTCTTCCTCTGAGGGTAAGGTGAGAGTCGGTCGTGTGGATGGGTTTCAGGTATTGAGTTTCCATGCGCGAAGTCACTCCTGCTGTCTGAAGCTTGCGGGCAATCACCCAGGCACATATTTCATCCAGCAAGGTGGCCTGAATACCTCCGTGCAGGGTGTTCAGCCAGCCTTGAAAGCGGGCTTCAGGCACCCATTTGCTCACAATCTCGTCACCGTCTTCATAGAATTCCATTTTCAGGCCCGACTCGTTGTTGGGCGCACAGCCGAAACAGAAGTATCCTTCCATTCCTTCCCATGGATTGATGATTTTTTCCATGACGGCTGAGTTTTAGATAGTATAGTCCACGCAAGCGCGGTTTTCCTTGGCCTCTTTCAGAATGCCAGCTGCGGCTACGTGTGCCGGATGGATGGCATAAGCCTTTACGTCGTCCAGCGTATCGAAATTGCTGTCCAGACAGATGTCCCATACTTCTGCCGGGTTTTCATTCATTCCTACATGAATGTCACGAATAAAGGGAATAGTGGCCGGAAGAGCCTCTATGGCAGTCTTGAAACGGTTCATAATGTCGGCTTTTTCTGCCGGAGAAAGGGTTTCTTTCAATTTAAATAAAACAATGTGCTTGACCATGTTTGTTTGTTTTTATGATTTTTGTATCTTTGAATATTGCAAATATAGAAATTAATTATTGAAACAAGTTATGATTATCATTGGAATTGCAGGAGGAACAGGCTCCGGTAAAACAACTGTAGTGAGAAGGATTATCGAAAGTCTGTCGGAGAATGAAGTGGCAGTGCTTCCGCTTGATTCATATTATAAGGACAGCAGTCATGTGCCCGTGGAAGAACGGCAGAACATCAACTTTGACCATCCTTCGGCGTTCGACTGGGATTTGCTCTCCAAGCATATCTCCATGCTGCGTAAGGGAGAAGCCATTGAACAGCCTGTATATTCCTATCTTACCTGTACGCGCCAGAAAGAAACCGTGCATGTAGAACCCCGTAAGGTCATCATCATCGAAGGTATTTTGGCCTTGAGCGACCGCAGACTGTGCAAGCAGATGGATTTGCGTATTTTCGTGGATGCCGATCCGGATGAACGTCTTATCCGTGTCATCCAGCGGGATGTGATAGAACGCGGACGTACGGCCGAGGCGGTGATGGAACGTTATGTGCGTGTGTTGAAACCCATGCACCTGGAGTTTATCGAACCGGCCAAACGAATTGCCGACCTGATTGTGCCGCAAGGAGGTCATAATGAAAAGGCCATCGAGATTCTGAAGATGTACATTGAACGAATCGTAGACAAATGAAAGGCTGGATAACGGGGCTGTGCTGTGTGCTGGCCCTTTTTTTGTTTTTTTCGTGCGGATCTGAGAAAAAAGCGGAAGAGACTGCCGTCGATTTGCCACAGATTCAGGAAAGAAAGGAACTGGTGGTGCTGACTGTCAACAGTTCCGTGTCTTATTTCCATTATCGTGGTGAACCCATGGGATTCCAGTACGAACTGGCCCAGCAGTTTGCCAAGTCGCTGGGACTCGATCTGAAGGTGAAGGTCGTGAAAGATGAAGAGCAACTGGTCAGTAGTCTGCTCAAAGGAGAAGGTGATCTGGTTGCCTACAACCTGATTATTACCAACCCGCTGAAAGACAGCCTGATTTATTGCGGTGAAGAAGACATTACGCGGCAGGTAATCATACAGCGAAGAGGGAAAAAAGCTTTGAAAGACGTTACGGAACTGGTAGGAAAGAAAGTCTATGTCAACTCCGGAAAATATCGTACCCGTCTGGAGAATCTGAACCGCGAACTGGGAGGCGGAATCGATATTTGTGAGATTTCCTCCGACAGTGTGTCTTCGGAAGACCTGATTACGTGGGTGGCAGAGGGGCGTATTGACTACACGGTGGCCACAGATGAGATTGCCCGCATCAACCGCACCTATTATCCGGTGCTCGATATTAACCTGGCCATCAGCTTCGACCAGCGTTCTTCGTGGGCTGTGCGGAAAACTTCTCCTTTGCTGGCAGAGGCAGCTGATAAATGGCATCGCGAGAATATCAATTCACCGGAGTTTCGTGCCAGCGCCCGCCGTTATTTTGAACTGGCCAAACGTCCGGCACACGGAGCCATTCTTTCCGTAAAAGACGGTAAGATTTCCCATTACGATGATTTGTTCCGGCATTATGCCAAGGAAATAGGCTGGGACTGGCGACTGTTAGCCTCGCTGGCTTATACCGAATCGAACTTTAATCCGAATGTTGTATCATGGGCCGGAGCCAAGGGGCTGATGCAGCTGATGCCGGCTACGGCACGTGCCATGGGAGTGCCGCCGGGCAAAGAGCAGGACCCGGAAGAGAGTATCAAAGCCGCCGTAAAATACATTGCCGGAATGCAGCGTACGTTTAGTAAAATCACGGATAAGGAAGAACAGGCCAAGTTCATATTGGCCGCTTATAATTCTGGTATCGGCCATGTGACTGATGCTATGGCATTGGCCGAGAAATACGGGCGCAACCGCTATATCTGGGAGCATCATGTGGCTCACTTTATGTTGTTGAAAAGCAATAAGGAGTACTATCAGGACCCTGTCTGCAAGAACGGGTATGTGCGTGGAAGCGATACCTATGAGTTTGTGCATGAAATACTGGCACGTGCGGAGCTTTACCGAAAGAAGATAAGGAAATAAACAACTGAAAAGTTGGGTTTTATAAATAGCCTGAAGTTTTTGCGGAAGCTTCAGGCTATTTTTTGTGTCTCCCGTTGCGGAAACGTAAGTTTCTCAGTGCGGAAATATAGGTTTCCCTATCGGAAACCGTACGGTTTATGTGGGGGAAACGTAGAAAACTTTTCAGCAGTCTGCTTTTTCTTTTAGGAAGTTTGCAAAATATAATATGAGGCATTGTCTCTCCTAAATTTTTTTAGTTTTAGTAAGCAGATAGCTAAAATGGAGGGTATGCTTGATAAAAATTGCTTTTTCTGTTGCATTATATAATTTTATTCGTAATTTTGCGAACAACAAACGGAAGAGGTGAAAATGGTAAGAAAAAACTATTCAGAAGAACAGGAGAAAATGGCTCGCTTTGCCAAGGCCATGGGGCATCCGGCTCGTATAGCCATACTTCAATTTTTGGCTTCGCAGGAATGTTGCTTTTTTGGTGATATTCACGAAGAACTGCCCATAGCCAAGGCTACGGTGTCACAGCACTTGAAAGAACTGAAAGAAGCCGGGCTGATTCAGGGAGAGATTGAAGCGCCTAAGGTGAGGTATTGTATTAATAAGGAGAACTGGAAACTGGCCCAAAAAATGTTTGCCGATTTCCTGGGCCAGCCGATATGTAAAAAAGAGAGCTGTTGCGAATAAGCTCTTTTTTTGCTGTACTTGTTCGTTGTTTTGCGAATTACTAATAATAGATATTGAAGAACGATGAAAAAGATGGTATGTCTTCTGTCGGTATGCTTGGCATTGGCCGCATGTGGGATGCAGGGCAGAAGTGAAAAAGAAATTCAAACAAGTGACAAAGCGGTGGTCGAAAACAGTGAGGTAACTGCTAAAGATCATGTAGAAGTATTGTATTTTCATGGAAAGCAGCGTTGTGCCACGTGTATAGCCATTGAAGATAACACTCTGGCTGTGATGAAAGAGAATCTTTCGGAACAGGTAAAGAAGGGGGAAGTGGTGTTCAAGGTAATAGACATCAGCAAGAAGGAAAATGAGAAGATAGCCGAAAAATATGAGGTTACCTGGTCGTCACTGTTTGTGGTGCGCTACAAGAACGGGCAGGAGACTGCGGAAAATATGACTCAGTTTGCTTTCGGGAATGCCCGTAAATCGCCGGAGGTGTTCAAGGAAGGACTGGTGAAGACCGTCAATGACATGCTGAAATAATAAGGAGAAACTATGGACTGGTTACAGACATTGTTGGACAACAGTTCCACTCCTGTATGGACGGCGTTTCTGCTTGGGCTGCTGACCGCACTTTCGCCTTGTCCGTTGGCGACCAACATTGCAGCCATTGGCTTTATCGGGAAAGACATAGAGAACCGGAAGCGTATTTTTCGGAACGGACTGCTCTATACGCTGGGACGTATTCTTTCGTACACGTTGCTTGGGGTGGTGTTGATTCTGATTCTGAAAGAGGGGTCGAGCATGTTCGGCATACAGAAGACTATCGGGTCGTGGGGAGAGCTTGTGTTAGGACCGCTTTTGTTCCTGATAGGTCTTTTTATGCTTCTCGGTGATAGGTTGAACTTGCCTCAGTTTGGATTTCAGGGTAATGCGGAAGGACTTGCCCGGAAAGGCGGTTGGGGCGCGTTGATAATAGGCGCGTTGTTTGCCCTGGCTTTCTGTCCCACAAGCGGTGTCTTTTATTTTGGCATGCTGATACCAATGTCGGCTACGGCCACTGCAGGTTATCTGCTGCCCGTTGTGTTTGCCATTGCGACTGCCATACCGGTGCTGGTCGTGGCGTGGATTTTAGCGTTCAGTGTACAGCAGCTGGGCAGTTTTTACGGCAAGATGCAGAAGGTGCAGAAATGGGTGACCCGCATAGTCGGTGTGCTGTTTATCGTCGTCGGCATATATTATAGCTGGATAATGTATTTATAAACGAATTTGATAACAAACAAAATCTTTACAAGTATGGAAATTAAAGTATTAGGACCGGGTTGCGCAAAGTGCAAGACCACCTATAATGTAATTGAAAAAGTAATCAAGGAGAATAACCTGGACGTGAAACTGACCAAGGTGGACGACATCATGGAAATGGTGAGCTACAACATCATGACAACTCCTGCCGTTGTGGTAGACGAAGTAGTGAAGATGAAAGGACAGGTTCCCACCGAAAGCGATGTGAAGAAACTTTTAGGAATCGGATAAACAAGAGGATTGATTCAGAAGCGGCAGAAATAGCCTTCAAGGCAGCTGCCGCTTTTATGATGGAATATTGTTCGTATTTAAACGAATTATAACGATAGAAACATGATACAAGATTTTGCAGACTGGCTTGTTTACGGATTGTTCGGACTGAGTGCTGAGACGCCGCTTGGAGTAGCCGTAAACTTCTTTTTTTATGATACCATTAAGATTCTTATTCTACTGTTTTTTATCAGTGTGCTGATGGGAATCATTAACGCTTATTTCCCGATAGAACGTTTGAGGAACTATCTGGTAACGCATAAAATGTATGGGTTGCAGTATGTATTGGCTTCCATTTTCGGAGCCATTACTCCGTTCTGCTCCTGTTCGTCCATTCCCTTGTTTATCGGCTTTGTAAAAGGCGGAATCCCTTTGGGAGTGACGTTTGCCTTTTTGATTACTTCTCCGCTGGTGAACGAGGTGGCGGTGGCTATGTTCCTCGGCTCTTTTGGACTGAAAGTCACACTTATCTATGTCATTAGTGGTATTCTGCTGGGAGTGATAGGTGGTTTTGTGCTCGGCCGCATGCATCTCTCGCCTTACCTGAGCGACTGGGTGAAACAGATACAGGCCAACTCCTCGGCGCAGGCAGGAGAGTGGGAGAAAGACCATACCACTTTTATCAAGCGACTTCCTGTCATTGTGCGTGATGCCTGGAAGATTGTCAGTGGTGTACTGATTTATATTCTGATAGGTATCGGTATCGGTGCGTTTATGCACGGCTTTGTGCCCGAAGGATTTTTCGAGCAATACATGTCGAAGGAGAACTGGTTTGCCGTACCGCTTTCGGTCATTCTTGCCGTGCCGATGTATGCCAATGCGGCAGGCATTGTGCCGGTCATCGAGGTATTCGTGGCCAAAGGTATTCCTATGGGTACAGCCATCGCTTTCATGATGGCCGTGGTGGGGCTTTCACTTCCGGAAGCGACTTTGCTGAAGAAGGTGATGACGTGGCGGCTGATTGCGATATTCTTCGGAACGGTGGCTTTCTTCATTATCTTGTCGGGTTATTTGTTTAATTTTGTTCTTTAATTTATCATTGTTACATTTATATGAGAGTATTGATTCTTTGTACAGGAAATAGTTGCCGCAGCCAGATGGCCCACGGCTTTTTGCAGTCGTTCGATAAAAATATAGAAGTGTATTCGGGTGGAACAGAGCCTGCCGCACAGGTAAATGCCAAGGCGGTAGAGGTAATGAAAGAAGTCGGAATTGACATCAGTTCGCATGTGCCGACTCATGTGAATACCTACCTTGACCAGGAGTGGGATTATGTGATTACCGTTTGCGGAGGGGCGAATGAAAGTTGTCCGGCATTTACCGGAAAAGTAGGCAAGCGTCTTCACATCGGTTTTGACGACCCTTCGCATGCCACCGGGACTCCGGAATTTATTGAAGCAGAATTCCGCCGTGTGCGGGATGAGATTAAGAATGCCTTCGCCCGTTTCTACATTACGGAAATCAGAAAAGAAGACTTGCCCGCCTGTTCTTGCGGGGGTGGCTGTTAATTGTGGTTAGTCGGTTTCCATTTTACTCTATTTTTTTCTTATTTCTTTTATATAACCTTTTTTTCTTATAAATTTGCAGCCTAAATTTGGGAGGTTACTTCCTGAATGATTAGAAATTAGATAAAAACCACATAATTATGAGTAAGAAGTTTACTGAATATTCTCAGCTCAACTTGTCAGAAATAAACAAGGAGGTGCTGAAAAAATGGGATGAAAACGATGTGTTCTCTAAAAGTATGACAGAACGTGAGGGGTATCCTTCTTTCGTGTTCTACGAAGGTCCTCCCTCGGCTAACGGTATGCCGGGTATTCACCACGTGATGGCACGTACAATTAAGGATACATTCTGTCGTTTCAAGACCATGAAAGGTTTCCAGGTGAAGCGTAAAGCTGGATGGGACACACACGGACTTCCGGTGGAACTGGGAGTGGAAAAGGCACTTGGAATTACTAAAGAGGATATCGGTAAAACGATTTCTGTGGCAGACTACAACAAGCATTGCCGCACGGATGTCATGAAGTTCACCAAAGAATGGACTGACCTTACCCATAAGATGGGTTACTGGGTAGACCTGGAAAATCCGTACATTACCTACGATAACCGTTACATTGAAACTTTGTGGTGGTTGTTGCAGCAGCTTTACAAGAAAGGTTTGCTGTACAAGGGATATACCATCCAGCCGTATTCTCCGGCAGCAGGTACAGGCTTGAGCTCGCATGAGTTGAACCAGCCGGGATGTTACCGCGACGTGAAAGACCTTACCGTGGTGGGTCAGTTCAAGATGAAGAATCCGAAGCCGGAAATGGCAGAGTGGGGTACACCTTACTTCATTGCATGGACTACTACTCCGTGGACATTGCCTTCAAATACGGCACTTTGTGTGGGCCCGAAGATTGACTATGTAGCTGTTCAGACTTACAATGCTTATAATGGAGAAAAGATGACGGTGGTACTTGCCAAACCTTTGCTCTATACGCATTTCAATAAAAAAGCAGAAGACATTGCACTGGAAGACTACAAGCCGGGTGATAAACTGATCCCGTTCAAGGTGGTAGGCGAGTACAAGGGTACTGACCTGGTTGGTATGGAATACGAGCAGCTTATCCCATGGGTGAAACCAGTGGAAGCTGCAGAAGACGGCTCTTGGAAAGAAGCTTCGGCTAAAGCATTCCGTGTCATCCCGGGTGATTATGTCACTACAGAAGACGGTACGGGTATCGTACACATTGCACCGACATTTGGTGCGGATGATGCGAACGTGGCTCGTGCGGCAGGTATTCCTTCTTTGTTCATGATTAACAAGAAAGGCGAGACTCGTCCGATGGTTGACCTGACCGGTAAGTTCTACCTGATGGAGGAACTGGATGAGGCTTTCGTAAAGGAATGTGTCGATGTAGAAAAATACAAGGAATATGAAGGCCGTTGGGTGAAGAACGCATACGACCCGCAGTTCACTGTAGACGGAAAATACGATGAAAAGGCTGCACAGGCTGCTGAATCGCTCGACGTATATATCTGCATGATGCTGAAACAGCAGGGACTGGCATTCAAGACTGAAAAGCACGTGCACAACTATCCGCACTGCTGGCGTACCGACAAACCGGTGTTGTACTATCCGCTGGATAGCTGGTTTATCCGTTCTACTGCTTGCAAGGACCGTATGATTGAGTTGAACAAGACGATCAACTGGAAACCTGAATCAACTGGTTCCGGACGTTTCGGCAAGTGGCTGGAAAACCTGAATGACTGGAACTTGAGCCGTTCGCGCTACTGGGGTACTCCGCTGCCTATCTGGAGAAGTGAGGATGGCGAAGAAATCTGCATCGGTTCAGTAGAAGAGCTGTACAACGAGATTGAAAAATCTGTTGCAGCTGGCTTCATGACAGAAAATCCGTATAAGAAATTAGGATTCCAGCCGGGTGTATATAACAAGGAAAACTACGATAAGATTGACTTGCACCGTCCGTATGTAGACGACATCATCCTGGTATCTGCTTCAGGCAAACCGATGAAGCGTGAATCAGATTTGATTGACGTATGGTTCGACTCAGGTGCCATGCCGTATGCACAGTTGCATTATCCGTTCGAAAACAAGGAACTGGTAGATTCACGCAGCTACTATCCGGCTGACTTCATCGCGGAAGGTGTGGACCAGACTCGTGGATGGTTCTTTACATTGCATGCCATTGCTACAATGGTGTTCGACAGTGTGGCTTACAAGAACGTGATTTCAAACGGTCTGGTACTCGACAAGAACGGAAACAAGATGTCTAAGCGTCTGGGTAATGCCGTAGATCCGTTCGGTGCCATCGAGAAGTTTGGTTCTGACCCGTTACGCTGGTACATGATTACCAACTCATCTCCATGGGACAACCTGAAGTTCGATACAGACGGAGTGGATGAAGTACGTCGTAAGTTCTTTGGAACATTGTATAATACTTACTCATTCTTTGCACTGTATGCCAATGTAGATGGCTTTACATACGCTGAAGAAGACGTGCCGATGAACGAGCGTCCGGAAATTGACCGTTGGATTCTTTCACTGTTGAATTCATTGATTAAGAATGTGGATGCTTGCTTTGCCGATTACGAACCGACAAAGGCTGGCCGTCTGATTACAGACTTTGTAAACGATAACTTGAGTAACTGGTATGTGCGTCTGAACCGTAAACGTTTCTGGGGTAGTGCCATGTCAACTGATAAGTTGTCTGCTTACCAGACCTTGTACACTTGCTTGGAAACGGTAGCTAAGCTGATGGCGCCGATTGCTCCGTTCTATGCAGACCGTCTGTACATGGATTTGATTGCGGTGACCGGACGCGACCAGGTAGTATCTGTTCACCTTGCCAAGTTCCCGGTAGCCGATGAAAACCTGATTAATGCAGAACTGGAAGCTCGTATGCAGATGGCACAGGATGTGACTTCTATGGTATTGGCTTTGCGTCGTAAGGTCAACATCAAGGTTCGTCAGCCGCTGCAGTGTATCATGATTCCGGTAGTAGATGAAGCGCAGAAGCAGCATATCGAAGCCGTGAAAGATTTGATCATGAACGAGGTGAACGTGAAAGAAATCAAGTTCGTGGATGGTGCGGCAGGCGTACTTGTGAAGAAAGTAAAATGCGACTTCAAGAAACTGGGCCCGAAATTCGGAAAACAGATGAAGGCTGTGGCTGCAGCTGTGGCAGGTATGTCGCAGGAAGCTATTGCTGAACTGGAAAAGAACGGAAGTTACACCTTCCAGCTTGACGGAGCCGATGCGGTGGTAGAAGCTGCAGACGTGGAAATCTTCAGTGAAGACATTCCGGGATGGCTGGTAGCCAACGAAGGTAAGCTGACTGTAGCGCTTGAAGTGACTGTAACCGATGAACTGAAGCGTGAAGGTATTGCCCGCGAACTGGTGAACCGTATTCAGAATATCCGTAAGAGCAGCGGTTTTGAAATTACTGACAAGATTGCCATCGTGCTGTCAAAAAATTCAAATACCGATGACGCGATAAATGAATATAATACTTATATTTGCAACCAAGTGCTGGCTAACTCACTGACACTGGCCGATGAAGTGGCAGACGGCACTGAACTTAACTTTGATGACTTCTCGTTGTATGTAAATGTAACGAAGCTGTAATATGAACCCATCCACCCGGCTTTAGTCGGGTGGATACTATTATTAACTTAAAACTTAAGCACTATGGCTGAAAAAACAAGGTATTCTGACGCAGAACTTGAGGAATTCCGCGCCATTATCATGGAGAAACTTCAGCTCGCGGAACGCGACTATGAGAAACTGAAAAGTAGTATAATGAACACAGATGGTAACGATACTGACGATACATCTCCCACATATAAAGTGCTGGAAGAAGGTGCCAATACCTTATCGAAAGAAGAAACTACTCGTCTGGCTGCCCGTCAGCTGAAGTTCATTCAAAACTTGCGTGCGGCATTGGTCCGTATTGAAAACAAAACTTACGGTATCTGTCGCGAAACAGGTAAATTGATTCCCGCTGAGCGCCTTCGTGCTGTTCCTCATGCTACATTGAGCATCGAGGCCAAGCAGCAGGGAAAGAAGTAACGAAATGAATTTTTAATTGAAGATTGGGAATTGAAAATTGAGAAACGGGACTTTTCAAAGTGATCCATTTTCAATTTTCAGTTCTCAATTTTTTTGAATACAAATTGCAAATTGAAGAAGATGAAAAGATTTTTCACTCAGGGACGTCTGGTTACTCTTGTGGTGGCAGGAGTGCTGATTATCGACCAGCTTATCAAAATTGCGGTGAAGACAAACATGTATTTGCATGAAAACATTCATGTGACCGACTGGTTTTATATCTATTTCACGGAAAACAACGGTATGGCTTTTGGTCTGGAGATTTTTGCCAAACTGTTCCTGACACTTTTCCGTATCGTGGCTGCCATCTTGATTACGGTTTATCTGGTGAAACTGGTGAAACGGACGGACAAGGTGAAGAATGGCTACCTGGTTTGTCTCTCCTTGATTCTGGCCGGTGCGGTGGGTAACATCATCGACTGTGTGTTCTATGGAGAGATATTCAGCGAGAGCACGCATTCGCAGATTGCTTCGTGGGTTCCTCTGGGTCAGGGATATTCCGACTGGTTGCATGGCAAGGTGGTCGATATGTTCTATTTCCCGATTATCGATACCTACTGGCCTGACTGGATGCCTTTTGTAGGAGGTGATCACTTTATTTTCTTCAGTCCCATTTTTAACTTTGCCGATGCGGCTATCAGTTGCGGCATCATCGCCTTGCTTATTTTCTATTCGCATTACCTGAATACGGAAACTTCTCATAAAGAGGTCAAAAAATGAAACGAATATCGCTTATAGGAGTGACCATGCTGGCGTTGTGCGGCATGTGGAGTTGTGGCAAGAAAGTGCCGGAAGATATTATCCAGCCGCAAGCCATGGAGAACCTGCTTTATGATTATCATCTGGCGACTACGATGAGTAATGATTTGCCTTACGATGAGAATTACAAGAAACAGGCTTATCTGGCATACGTGTTCCAGAAGCATGGAGTAACGGAGGCAGAGTTTGATTCGTCCATGGTGTGGTATTCGCGCCACAGCGACGAGATGAATACGATTTATCAGAATCTGCAGAAGCGCATGGAGACTACTGCCGAGCTGCTGAAAAAACAGACAGTACGCAGCAGCGGGGAGGTGACGGTTTCATTGTCGGGTGATACGGTGGACCTATGGCAAGACCGTACCATTTATTGGCTGACTTCTTCTTCACTTACCAATAAGGTGACTTTCGATTTGAAGGCCGACACTTCGTTCCACGAGAGGGACAAGATGGTGCTGGAAGCTAATTTCTCTTTCCTGCCCAAAGGCAAGCGTGAAGGTAAGGTCGTGATGGCCATGAACCTGACATTTGATAACGACAGTACGCAAGGAATCAGTCGGGTGGTAGAGGCTTCGGGCATACAGCGTCTGATGCTTCGTCCGGATTCCGCATTCAAGTACAAGAGCGTGACCGGATTCATGTATTACACTGGAAAAGACCACTCATCAGCTTTGATCAGCGATATACGTCTGATGCGTTATCGCATGCGTGAAGAGAACTTGCCGCAGCAGAACGATTCTGTGGCTGTGAAGGCCGATACGCTTGCTCCGAACGATACCCTTCGTAGGGTGAAGCGACAGGAAATTACCAAACGTTGATACTTATGCAGTATTATGCATCTCATTATCTCTGGCATGCGGGGCAGGACAAACTGTTCCGCATGCAGCGTATAGGGCTGGAAGTATCGGGTCATACCTGGGTGTCGATGGAGCCTTTGGAAGAAGAAGTCCGGAATACCCAGTGGCTGGGCGGGCTGATTATTCTGGCAGCTTCTGCTCCGGAATTAAGGAAAGACGAAACATTTCAGGAATTTCGTGCGCGGACGGCTTCTGCGGTGGTAGGAGACCAGCCGCTTTATGCTTTCCATGTGTCGTTTTTTGACTTGCAGAAGATGGCATTCACCGACCGGAGCCGCCTGGTACGTTTATGACAGACGGCGGCGGAATTCCGCACACACGATGGCAGTGGCCACCGCTACGTTCAGCGATTCGCTGGTTTCTTTTCCTTGCGGGTAGTTGGGAATCAGCAGTTTCTGAGAAACAAGATTTTCAATTTCCTTGCACACCCCGTTTCCTTCATTACCCATCACGATAACCCCTTGTGCCGATAATTTCTGCGAATAGATGTTTTTTCCGTCCAGGAAAGTACCGAATACCGGCACGTTTCTTTCTGTCTGCACGCGAATGAACTCTTTCAAATCGCAGTAATGCAACCTGACACGTGCCAGAGCTCCCATTGTGGCCTGTACGGTTTTCGGATTAAAGGCGTCGGCAGTACCTTGCGAACAGAAAATATCCTCTATGCCAAACCAGTCGGCAATGCGGATGATGGTACCCAGGTTGCCCGGGTCTTGCACGTCATCCAGTGCCAGGCAGAGCGAATGGCCCGGCAAAGAATCGTCGTAGGTATAAGAAGGCAGGTCGAATACGGCCAGCACCTCTTGCGGAGTTTTCAGCAGGCTGGCACGTGCCAGTTCCTCCGCGCTTACTTCAATGGTTTCCTGAGCAAGCAGAAGCGGATGAGTTTCCAGCCACTGTGCCGTAGCAATCAACAGCTTGCATGAAAAGTGTCCCAGCAGGTCGTTGACCAATTTGTTACCTTCGGCTAAGAAAGCTTTTTCTGCTTTCCGGTATTTTTTCATCTCCAATGACCGGATATATTTGATTCTGTTTTTGCTCAGCATAGTGTGACGGGGATTTTTAATTATATTTTAAGAACAAAGCTAAGAAGATATTTTTAATATTGCCTATCTTTGCATATAAAATTTTGCATATAGTTTCAGTTTGTATGAAGATAATCCCCCGTATCTATATCGGCCTGCTTGTCCTGTTGCTTTTTCTGAGCGGATGTTCGGTCAGTAAATTCATTCCTGAGGGGCACTATCTTCTGGACAATGTAAAAGTAGAATCAGACAACAAGGAAATCAAGTCATCCCAGATGAATGTGTATCTTCGCCAGACACCCAATGCCAAGTGGTTCAGCCTGGTGAAGCTTCCTATGTACATTTACGGAGCAGCCGGCAAGGATTCCACAAAGTGGATTAACCGTTTCCTGTACCGCATGGGAGATGCTCCCCGTATTTATGACCCGAAACTGGCCGAAGAAACCCGCTTGCAGATAGAACAGGCGGTGCGCAACATGGGATATATGAGCGGACAGGTGAGTATGCGCACGCAGGTAAAGGGGAAAAAAATCAAGGTCGGCTATCAGATTCATTCCGGTGAGCCTTACCTGATTTCGCATGTGGCATACGATATTGCCGACTACCAGATACATGATTACCTGATGGCAGATTCAGCCCGTTCTTATCTGAAGTCCGGTTCCCGTCTCGATGTAAACAAGCTTGATCAGGAGCGCGACCGCATCACGCAGTATCTTCAGAACCGGGGCTATTATCGTTTCAACAAAGACTTCATTACGTATCAGGTAGATACCATGCGTAACTCGCGCAATGTCGACTTGATTATGAAGTTGCATCCTTATCGCCGGAAAAAGGAAGATCCCCCTTCACCGCATCGCCAGTATTATGTACGCAATGTAGATTTCATGTTCGATGTAGACTTTGCAGAACTGACTTCCGGCAGACTGAAAGGAATTGATTCTCTTCGTTCGGGCGGGGTGAATTTCTTCTACAAGGATAAGCTGTTCTTACGTCCGCAGGTCATCAGCGACTATAATTATCTGAAATCCGGAAATCTTTATCGTACCCGCGATGTGCAGAGCACCTATTCTGCATTGGGACGTCTTAATATCCTGAAATATTCCAACATCCGTTTCCGTGAAGAACTGGAGGCCGATTCGGCTTATCTGGATGCCTATGTCATGCTTACCCGCAACAAGAACAAGTCGCTTTCCTTTGAAATTGAAGGAACCAACTCGGCTGGCGACTTGGGAGCTGCCGCTTCCGTAGCTTATTCTCACCGGAACCTGTTCAAGGGGTCTGAAACCTTCACCTTTAAGTTGCGTGGAGCATACGAAGCCGTTACGGGCCTGGAAGGATATGCCAACAGCAACTACCTGGAATATGGAGTGGAAACCAGTTTGAGCTTTCCGGAATTCATGTTTCCCTTTCTTTCGTCTGATTTCCGCCGTCGGAGCCGTGCTACTTCCGAGGTGACGATGAAATACAACTGGCAGATTCGCCCGGAGTTTGAGCGTACGGTAGCTTCTGCGGCCTGGAGTTACCGTTGGGGAAAGCGGGGAGCGACCCATCGTTTCGATGTGTTCGACCTGAACTACATCTACATGCCCTATCGTTCGGAAACTTTCCGTGAATACCTGGACTATATGGACGAAAGAAACCCCTTGCTGCGCTATAGCTATGAAGATTTGTTCATCGTGCGTCTGGGGTATACGTATACTTACAACAGCTCGGGTGCTACCACACTGAAAACGTCGCAACGCAATTCTTACTCCATTCGTTTCAATATCGAAGAGTCGGGCAACCTGTTGTATCTGTTTTCGCGGATGATTAACGGCCGTCCGAAAAACGGAGAAGCTTATCAGATGGCCAACATCAGCTTTGCACAGTATGTAAAGACAGATTTTGACTATGCCAAGAACTTTATGATTGACGACCGTAATGCCCTGGTGTTCCATGTGGGAGTGGGAGTGGCCGTGCCGTACGGAAACTCCAAGAGTCTTCCGTTTGAAAAGCTCTATTTCTCCGGAGGTGCCAACAGTGTGCGTGGATGGAGCGTCCGCTCGCTGGGACCGGGCGGTTACCGTGGCGACGGAAACAGTTTGGATTATGTGAACCATACCGGTGACATCAAGCTCGACCTGAACCTGGAGTATCGCACCCATCTGTTCTGGAAACTGAACGGTGCGGCATTTGTGGATGCCGGAAACGTGTGGACCATCCGTAACCGGGAAATGCAGCCCGAAGGACTCTTCAAGTTCAACCGTTTCTATAAGCAGCTGGCCGTGGCCTACGGATTAGGATTGCGTTTCGACCTGGACTTCCTGATTATCCGTTTCGACGGAGGTATGAAGGCCATCAATCCGATGTACACCGGGCGCGACCGTTATCCGATTATTTCTCTTGATTTCAAACGCGACTTTGCGTTTCATTTTGCAGTAGGTTATCCCTTTTAATATCATCTATTATTATATGGACAAGAATGTATATACCATTGAAGAAGTAGACCAGCTGAAAGCCTGGGCAGAGCAGACCGAGTTTCCGGCAGAGATGCAGCTGGACAAGGCTATCTATATACCCGATGTCAAAGAAACCGTACGCCGGTTAGTCATGCAGGCCTACGTATGTTATGAGAATCCGCGCTTGCAGGGTTGTCTTCGTTTGCTGGAGCGTATCAAGGCACGGATAGAAGAAGAGAAAAGAAGCTAGATACGGCTAAAATTGCCGGCTTTCTTTCATATTTGCAAAAAAAATACGAAATTTGCACAGCAATAATAAAGATTAATTCATACACCTTTATAAAAATAACAATTATGACAAAAAGTGCATTACAAATCGCAAGAGCTGCTTACCAGCCGAAATTGCCGAAAGCGTTGACTGGTGCTGTAGTAGCTAAGGAAGGCGAACCGACTCAGTCTGTAGCCGATCAGGAAGAAATCAAGAAGCTGTTCCCGAACACATACGGCATGCCGTTGATCCAGTTCGTGGAAGGTGAAGCAAAAGAATTTGCTCCGATGAACGTCGGCGTAATCTTGTCTGGTGGACAGGCTCCTGGTGGCCACAACGTAATCTCAGGTTTGTTCGACGGTATCAAGAAACTGAACCCGGCTAACAAACTGTACGGTTTTATCCTGGGTCCTGGCGGTTTGGTTGACCACAACTATATGGAACTGACAGCTGATATCATCGACGAATACCGTAACACCGGTGGTTTCGATATTATCGGTTCAGGACGTACCAAACTGGAAAAAGAAGAACAGTTCGAAAAAGGATACGAAATCCTGAAAGAACTGGGCATCAAGGCACTGGTAATTATCGGTGGTGACGACTCTAACACTAACGCTTGTGTATTGGCTGAATACTATGCTGCCAAGAACTACGGCGTACAGGTAATCGGTTGTCCGAAGACTATCGACGGTGACTTGAAGAACGACATGATTGAAACTTCATTCGGTTTCGATACTGCCTGCAAGACTTACTCAGAAGTTATCGGTAACATCGAACGCGACTGTAACTCAGCTCGTAAATACTGGCACTTCATCAAGTTGATGGGACGTTCTGCTTCTCACATCGCACTGGAATGTGCTTTGCAGACTCAGCCGAACATCTGTATCATCTCAGAAGAAGTAGAAGCTAAGAACATGTCTTTGGATGACATCGTTACTTACATCGCTCAGGTAGTTGCCGACCGTGCTGCTGCCGGAAACAACTTCGGTACTGTATTGATTCCGGAAGGTTTGATTGAATTCATCCCTGCCATGAAGCGTCTGATTGCTGAATTGAACGACTTCCTGGCTGCTAACGGTGAAGAATTCAACAGCATCAAGCGTTCTAAACAGCGCGAATACATCATCAGCAAGCTGTCTCCTGAAAACGCTGCTATCTATGCTTCTCTGCCGGAAGGCGTAGCTCGTCAGTTGTCACTCGACCGTGACCCGCACGGAAACGTACAGGTTTCTTTGATTGAAACTGAAAAGCTGTTGTCTGAAATGGTAGCTACTAAGCTGGCTGCATGGAAAGAAGAAGGCAAGTTCGTAGGTAAGTTTGCTGCTCAGCACCACTTCTTCGGTTACGAAGGACGTTGCGCTGCTCCTTCTAACTTCGATGCTGACTACTGCTACTCATTGGGTTACACTGCATCTATGCTGATTGCTAACGGTAAGACTGGTTACATGTCTTCTGTACGTAACACTACAGCTCCTGCTGCAGAATGGATTGCAGGTGGTGTGCCTATCACTATGATGATGAACATGGAACGTCGTCACGGTGAAATGAAACCGGTTATCCAGAAAGCACTGGTGAAACTGGATGGTGCTCCGTTCAAGGCATTCGCTGCCGTACGCGACACTTGGGCTAAGGAAACAGCTTACGTATATCCGGGTCCTATCCAGTACTTCGGTCCTACAGAAGTTTGCGACCAGCCTACTAAGACGCTGCAGTACGAACAGGCAAAATAATTTGATTCCTGAATTCCCGGAAGGGAACTTTCTATAGGAAAATTAATTTAGCGAAGAATCAGGCCGACCGAAAGAGGGCCGGATTCTTCGCTATTTGTTGAAACAAGCTCAACCGGTTCTGCCGGTACATCTGTTGAAATTTTCTATAAACCTTATTTGAGATGACAAAGAAATCACCCATTCTCGCGGTGAACGAGCCCGTGAAAAAAACAACCCGCAAGCGTCCTGCGCCCCGAAAAGCGACAGGCAGTAAGAAGACCGCTTCCGGAAAAACGTCGGGCAGGAATTCCAAAGGGAAGAAAACCATCCGTCGCTGGCAGATGCCCTCGTGGTGTTACTATCTGCTGCTCGGTTTCATTGGAGCCTGTTTTGTCATCTGTTTTTACTATTTCTTTATTCGTCCGTACGCCTACCGCTGGAAACCCTGCTATGGCATGAAAGCATACGGAGTATGTCTGCCATACGGATTTGAGGTGCACGGTTTCGACGTATCCCACCATCAGGGACAGATAGACTGGAACGAACTGCAGAAAACCCAGACAGCCCCTTTCCCTGTACGTTTCGTATTTATGAAAGCTTCCGAGGGAGGTGATTTCAGCGATACAGCCTTTATCCATAATTTCGATGAGGCCCGCAAGCACGGATTTATCCGCGGAGCCTATCATTTTTACAATCCCAAGACAGACGCTTCCCGCCAGGCCGATTTCTTTATCCGCTCCGTGAAACTGGAATCGGGCGACCTGCCTCCGGTGCTCGACATCGAGGTGAGGGGAGAAGATGAGAAAAAGCTTCGCCGCGACTTGAAAGTCTGGTTGGATAAAATCGAAAACTATTATCGCGTAAAACCGATTCTCTATACCTCTTACAAATTTAAGACCCGTTACCTGAACGATTCCGTTTTCAACTCTTATCCGTACTGGATAGCCCATTATTATGCCGACTCGGTGGAATACAAAGGGCAGTGGCGTTTCTGGCAGCATACCGATGTGGGACGTTTGCCGGGCATCCGTGAGGATGTGGACCTGAATGTGTTCAACGGCACGCTGGATGAGCTGAAGCGCATGACGATACCCTGATTCAGAAAAAATTCTTACCATACAGACAAACAAAAACCCTCCGCAGGTATCCTTTTGAGGAAATCCCTGCGGAGGGTTTGTTTTTATATAGAAGATAGGGAAACCCCGCTGACTTAGTTGCGGAACTTCAATGCATCTCCTTCGCGTTCTACGATGATCGGTTTTTCGCGGTTCACTTCCTGTGACAGAAGCTTCTTTGACAAATCGTTCAGCAAGTAGCGCTGGATGGCACGTTTCACCGGACGTGCACCGAATTCAGGATCGTAACCGGCAGTAGCCAGGAAGTCTACAGCAGCATCTGTCATCTGCAAAGTCACTCCGTTGCCTTCCAGCATCTTCCGGATACCGTTGATTTGCAGGCGTACAATCTGTTCGATTTGCGGCTTGTTCAGCGGCTGGAACATGATGGTCTCGTCAATACGGTTCAGGAATTCCGGACGGATGGTCTTCTTCAGCATGTTCATCACCTCTTTCTTGGTCTCTTCTACAATCTGGTCGTGGTTCTGGTCGTTAATCTTCTCGAACTGACTCTGAATGTAGGCACTTCCCAGGTTAGAAGTCATGATGATGATGGTGTTCTTGAAGTTCACCGTACGTCCCTTGTTGTCGGTCAGACGTCCGTCGTCCAGTACCTGCAACAAGATGTTGAACACATCCGGATGAGCCTTCTCGATTTCATCGAACAGCACCACAGAGTACGGTTTCCGGCGCACGGCTTCGGTCAGCTGACCACCTTCATCGTAGCCTACGTATCCCGGAGGCGCACCAATCAGACGTGACACGGTATGCTTCTCCTGATACTCACTCATGTCGATACGCGTCATCAGCGATTCATCGTCGAACAGGTATTCTGCCAGTGCCTTGGCCAGCTCGGTCTTACCCACACCCGTCGTACCCAGGAAGATGAACGAACCAATCGGACGTTTCGGGTCTTGCAGTCCGGCACGGCTACGGCGTACGGCATCGGCCACGGCTTCGATGGCTTCGTCTTGTCCGATAACCCGCTTGTGCAGCTCATCTTCCAGGTGAAGCAGCTTTTCTCTTTCGCTTTGCAGCATCTTGCTTACCGGTATGCCCGTCCAGCGGGAAACTACATCGGCGATGTCTTCAGCCGTTACCTCTTCCTTAATCAAGGCACTGTCACCCTGCTTCTTCTTCAGGTCTTCCTGGATAGACTTGATTTCATTCTCCAGTGCCTGAAGCTTTCCGTAGCGGATTTCAGCCACCCGTCCGTAATCACCTTCACGCTCTGCCTTGTCGGCTTCGAACTTCAGTTGTTCGATTTCCTTCTTGTTCTGCTGAATCTTGTTCACCAGTTCTTTCTCACTCTGCCATTTAGCCTTGTAAGAAGTTTCCTGTTCCTTCAGTTCTGCAATCTCCTTGTTCAGTTGAGCCAGTTTAGCCTCGTCCTTTTCACGCTTGATAGCCTCACGTTCAATTTCGAGCTGCTTCAGCCGGCGTTCAATCTCATCCAGTTCTTCCGGAAGCGAATCACGCTCCATACGCAGTTTGGCAGCCGCTTCATCCATCAGGTCGATGGCCTTATCCGGCAAGAAACGGTCGGAAATGTAACGGTTGCTCAGTTCCACTGCCGCGATGATGGCTTCGTCTTTGATACGCACCTGATGGTGGTTCTCGTAGCGCTCCTTCAGTCCACGCAAGATGGAGATAGAGCTGGCCGTATCCGGTTCGTCTACCATGACCGTCTGGAAACGACGTTCCAATGCCTTATCCTTTTCGAAATACTTCTGGTATTCATCGAGGGTAGTGGCACCGATGCTCCGCAGTTCGCCACGGGCCAGGGCCGGTTTCAGAATGTTGGCGGCATCCATGGCACCTTCCCCTTTTCCGGCACCCACCAGCGTGTGGATTTCATCGATAAAGAGGATGATGTTTCCGTCGGACTTCGTCACTTCGTTGATAACCGATTTCAGACGTTCCTCAAATTCACCTTTGTATTTGGCACCTGCAACCAGCGCACCCATATCCAGTGAGAACAACTGCTTGTTCTTCAAGTTCTCCGGCACATCTCCACGAAGGATTCGCTGTGCCAGTCCCTCTACGATGGCCGTCTTACCCGTACCCGGTTCACCAATCAGAATCGGGTTGTTCTTCGTACGTCGGCTCAGAATCTGCAATACCCGTCGGATTTCCTCGTCACGGCCGATAACCGGGTCAAGTTTTCCGCTTCGTGCAGCTTCAATCAGGTTGATGGCATATTTGTTTAATGACTGATAGGTATCTTCGCTCGACTGTGAGGTGACTTTCTGTCCCTGACGCAGTTCCTGAATGGCAGCCCGCAGTTCCTTGTCGGTAAGGCCCGCATCTTTCAGGATGGTGGCCACCGTACTTTTCACGTTCAGCAGTGCCAGCAGCAAGGCTTCCAGTGACACATATTCATCACCCAGTTCCTTAGATACTTCCACGGCTTTCTGCAACACCTCGTTGGTGTTCCGGCTCAGGTAAGCTTCCCCACCTGAAACTTTCGGCAGTGAGGCGATTTGCCGGTCGAGTACGGTTTCTATCTGCTGGCCGTTTATGCCGAGTTTCTGGAAAATGAAGTTCGTTACATTTTCGCCCACCTTCAGCAAACCTGCCATCAAATGTTCCGGCTCGATGGCCTGCTGTCCGCGGCTCTGTACCAGGTTTACCGCTTCCTGCACTGCCTCTTGCGATTTGATTGTAAAGTTGTTAAAGTTCATAAATGGTCTCCTTTCTCGTTATTAGTTGTGGTTTCTTATTATTTTCACTTTTTACGCTTAGTGTTATTCAAATTCTTTGCCAGCGTCTGCCGGAGACGAAAACCTGACGATTTGTCACTTGACTGCGCTTTTATACTGAAAATCTGTCATTTATGGCTCGCTTTTTGTCAGTCGGTCCTGGCGTAAGTACATTGCGTTTGAAACGTCAAAGAGTTTTTCCTGAAACGCAAGTACGTTTTACTTCAAACGCCTTTACATTTTACCTGAAACGCACTTGCGTTTACGGATGAATGTACTTGTGTTTTTTCCGGGGGAGAAAAAAGCCTTCCTGAAAGGGAGCGGATTGTGGTTGAAATTTTCTATCTTTGCTTCAGATATCATCTATAATGTCAATTTATTATTTTATTTATGAAATACCCAACCGGAATACAGAGCTTTGATCGCATCATCGAAGACGGTTATGTATATGTAGACAAGATGGATATGGTTTATTCGATTGCCAAGGACGGTTCTATTTACTTTCTGAGCCGTCCGCTAGGTTTCGGGAAGAGTTTGTTGGTTTCTACGCTGAAGAACTATTTTTTTAGGGCGCAAGGAGCTTTCAGAGGCCTGAAGGTTGACAGCCTAGAGAAGGAATGCACGGTGTATCTGGTATTTCACATGGATTTCAATGGGGGCGAATATATCTGTCCCGGCTCATTGAGGGATGCCATTGCAAGTTATATGTCTGGCTTTTTAGCATGCTATTCATGGGTAAATAATGTAGGTCTATTAGCTGGAGGACGGTAAACTGGAGAAACAAGTATAAATAGAAACACATTAACTAATATGGAAAAGAAAATACCCTTTGCTTCTGATGTAATTTTAATTGATGCAGTTTTCCTTGACCGTGTGGGAAAGGATATGGCGGCACATTTTGCACCGCTGGTGGGGCGCGAACTGCCTAAGGCTGATCTGGCCGTGTTGCTGGAGTGTCTGGCTTTGGATGCCGGAATTGAGCCGGGAAAGAATGAGATACAGGTAATTTTTGTGTATGATGCGGAGCATAGCCGGATGAATTTCTGCCTTCCTTCCGATTTGGAAAAGGAAGTTCACGGCATGGCATTCCAGAGTCGTCTGGGTGAGTTTGCGCTTTATGCTTTCCAGCCTTCGGATATGGCTCGCCGGGAGGACTTGTTTACGGAATCATTGCAACTGCTGACCGAATCGAAAGATGCACGCCGAATCATGCTGGTGCCCGATGAAGGGGAATATGGAGAAGCTGTGGAGCGGCTGGCGGCAAAGATAAAGGGAAAAGATGGTGTGACGGTGTTCGGCATGAATCCTCCGGCACACGATTATGAATATTCTTTTGAAATGTTGGGATTTGCCATTCTTCAGTCGTTGGGCATCCGGGCAGAGGAACTTTAATTTTGTGGAGGTATGTCTGATTTCCGTTTGAAAGCGTTCTATAGTGTGGCACGAAACCTTAGTTTTACCAAGGCTTCGCAGGAATTGTTTGTGAGCCAGCCGGCAGTGACCAAGCATGTACGGGAGCTGGAGAGTCTCTACGGGGTGCGCCTGTTCGACCGGAAGGGGAATTCCATTTCGCTCACGGAGGCGGGGAAGTTGCTGATGGAGCACTGCGAACGGATTTTGGACGATTACCGCAAGCTGGAGTACGACATGCACCAGTTGAACAAAGAGTATGCGGGAGAGTTACGGTTAGGGGCAAGTACGACAATCTCACAGTATGTGCTTCCGCCTGTGCTGGCTGCTTTCACGGAGCGTTATCCCAAGATGAGTGTGTCATTGATGGACACCAATTCGCGCAATGTGGAGAAGGCTTTGCAGGAGCATACCATTGACGTGGGTATGGTGGAGGGAGTGTTCCGTCTGCCCAGCCTGCGCTACGGCCCGTTCTTGTGCGATGAGCTGGTGCCGGTGGTTTGTCCGCGCGGTCGCTGGGCCGGAAAGGAGGAACTGACGCTGGAGGAGTTTGTCAGTGTGCCGCTGGTGCTTCGTGAGCGGGGGTCCGGCACGCTGGATGCCATTGAGATGGTATTGGCAGAGCAGGGACTGAAGCTTTCTTCGCTGAACGTGCGGATGCACTTAGGCAGTACGGAAGGTATCAAGTCGTTCTTGCGGTGCAGCAACTGTATGGGCATCGTGTCAATCTGTGCCTTAGAGAGGGAACTGAAGGAAGGAGACTTTCAGGTGATTGACATTGAGGGCCTGCAATTCAAGCGGCATTTCTGTTTTGTATCGGCTCAGGGGCAGGAGTCGGATACGGTATTGAATTTTATGCGTTTTGTCCGGCACTTCCTTTCCGGAAAGTAAAGGCCGGACAAAACGTCTCTTTTTATTTCTTCCCGAATTCAGGGTCGATTTTCAGCAGGGCGGTAACGCCGAAGGTGGCCAGTGTGCACACCATAATCCAGATGAAGAACAGCTGGTAGCCTAGGGTTTCTTGCATCCAGCCGGCTATCATGCCCGGTAGCATCATGCCCAAGGCCATGAAGGCGGTACAGATGGCATAGTGCGAGGTCTTGTGTGTGCCGTTGGCAAAATAAATAAGGTAGAGCATGTAGGCCGTGAAACCGAATCCGTAGCCGAACTGTTCCACAAAGATGCAGCTGTTCACGATGATTAAGTTGTCGGGCTGGGCGTAACTCAGGTACACGTAGACGATGTCGGGCAGGGAGATGGCCCATACCATCGGCCAGAGCCAGCGGCGCAGTCCGTGGCGTGCTACGGCAATGCCTCCCAGGATACCTCCCAAGGTGAGACCGACAATGCCGAGCGTTCCTTGGGCAAAGCCTATCTGTGCCGTGGTCATGCCGAGTCCTCCTTGTTCCACCGGGTCGAGCAGGAAGGGAATGCCCATCTTGGCTAACTGTGCCTCGGGCAGGCGGTAGAGCAGCATGAACAGGATGGCGGTAAGCGCTTGTTCTTTCTGGAAGAAGGAACGGAAGGTGAGCAGGAAATCGGTCAGTATGCTCCGGGCTTCTCCTTGTCGGGCAACTGACGGGCAGTCCTGGTCAGGACGGGGCAGTACGAAAGAATGGTAGAGCCACAGAGCCAGCAGGCAGCCCGCTAACGTGAAGAAGGTGATGCTCCAGGCATACGATGTGCGTCCGGTCATTTCTTCCAGCCAGCCGGCCAGCATAATGAGCAGTCCTTGTCCGGCGATGGTGGCAAAGCGGTAGAACGTGCTGCGGATGCCCACGAAGAAGGCTTGCTGATGCGGGGTAAGGCCTAACATGTAGAAGCCGTCGGCGGCGATATCGTGGGTGGCGGAACTGAAGGCTACGAGCCAGAACACCGCCAATGTGGTCTGGAAGAAATGGCTGGTGGGGATGGTGAAGGCAATGCCAGCCAGTCCGGCACCCAGCAGCAACTGGGTAGTGACAATCCACCACCGCTTGGTGCGGAGCAGGTCGACAAACGGGCTCCACAGGGGCTTGATGACCCAGGGCAGGTTCAGCCAGCTGGTGTAGAGGGCCACCTCCGTATTCGAGATGCCCATCCGTTTGTACATCACCAGCGATAAAATCATCACAGCTACGTAGGGAAGTCCTTCGGCAAAGTAGAGCGAAGGTACCCAGTACCAGGGAGAGCGTGTGCGCATAGTCGTTCGTTTTTAGTATAACTTACGGATTTCAGCTCCTCGGTAGTAATGCAGCAGAATCTGGTCGTAGGAATATCCTTTTTCGCCCATCACGGCAGCACCGATCTGACAGAGTCCCACACCGTGTCCCCATCCGGCACCGGTCAGTTCGAACCATTCGGGCACTCCGTTCACTTCCGGTCCCTTGTCGACTACGAATGCCGAGCTGAACAGGTGGGTAGGTGAGAGGGTGCGTCGTATTTCCAGTTCCTTTCCGATGGTCATTGTTTTCAGGGTTCCTACAATCTTCAGCCGGCTGATACGTCCCGATTTTCCTCGTTCCATTGGGATAAGGTCGAGTATCTCTCCGTAATCACTCTTGGTATGCGTGGCAATCAGTTCGGCCAGTTCGGCTTGCGTGTATCTCACCTTCCAGCGGTAGAAATCGTGTGTCTCCTGGTCGTAGTTGTTGAGTATCTGTGAAAGGATTTTCGGGTCAGTGGTGTGGCAGAAAGATTCCGGGCGCTGGCGTATCCATCGTTCGGCTTCTTCCTCTTGGGTGAGGTCGGGCAGGGGGGCATCCGTGTCCAAGTCGCGCACGGCACTGAGGTAAGGATAATGCTTGTCTTCCCAGCAGTAGTTGAACTCTTCGGTCACTCCGCCGCAGCACTTCGAGAAACGGGCGTCGCAGATGGCATGCTTGTGCATGAGCACCTGGCCGCGTGTTTCCTTCACGGCCTCCACCACACTCTGGTTGGAGGCACGGGTAATGCCCTGATAGCGCTGGCAATGGTCGTCGGCGCATACGTCGAAGATGGTATGGTCTTCGCGGTCGTACCAGCGGATGTATTCTGTTTCAGTCTTGAGGAAGGGAAAGAAGTTGCTGCCTTGTTTGCTGAGGGCCTTCCGCTTTTCAATCTGTGCTAAAAGCCAGCTTCGGGAGATGACGGCATGGGCTTTCAGAAACTCCAGGGAAGAAGTAGCGTTCATCTCGGAGGAGATGACGCTGGTCAGATAGTCTTCTGCCGGCACTTGGTTGATGGCGGTAATCTTTCCTTCGTCTACCACCAGGCGCAGGGTGCCGAGGAAGGTTTGTGTTTCCTGGCGTTCCCAGTGGAAATTGATACCGATGGTTACGTCTTCGAGTGAGAAGGAGGCATCGTCTTCCAACGGGGTGAAGGTCAGTTCCCGGTACACGTTGCCGTTCCAGGAAATTCCTCCTTCGTCGAAGGATACACGTTGCTTGCCCGATACGGTTTCTCCTTTGGCCAGAAACTTGGCATTGAGTGTAAAGGCTATTTCAAGGGCATTGACAATGCCCACGTTAATTTCAGGTTCTTTCATGATGCTTAATGTGTTACTTCGTGGTAGATTTGGCGGAGCGTGTCAGCGTCCAGTTTTTGAAAATCTTCTTTGCGGGCCGTCACAAGGATGCCGGCCATATCGAGGGCGCCGGGACTGACTATCAGCTGTGCGTCGCCTTCGGCAGTGTAGCACTGCGGACGATGGGCTGTGCGAGGAATGTAGACGGTGACAAATCCGTAGTGCGGGTCATTCCAGGCAAAGAGGTTGTAGCGTGGCTCGGTTTCTCCTTCGTGCAGGGGCAGGCTGTGCAGGTAGCTGTCAATCAGCCGTACACCTGTGGCCAGTCCTCCTTGGGTAATGAAGGCCCGTATCGGACAGAAGTATCCTTCGATGTCGTAGGCGATGCAAGATTTGCCGTCGGAGAGGGGTTCGAAACCTTTTTCTACCGCTGTGCTCATCAGTCTTTCCCATTGGCGGATGAGAGGTACATCTTCTTGGCGTACGGCCTGGAAATGGAAGTGGTCGGGGGCAGAAGCACCGCATTTGGCTCCGTTGTAGAATACGGTATAACCGCTGGCAAAGTTCTTCTCCAGCCAGTCGACCAGGCGTTCGGGCAACCGACGCGAAGTCTTGTCGGCCAATGTCTGCCACTGGTGACTTTCCGTGGAGATGGTGAGGTGCCCCGGCAGAATGGGGTAAGGATTCAGTCGTAGGCTGAAAGGTTCGTCCAGCTGGATGCGGACAGACTCTTGCTCTTCCGGCTTGTGGCTCAGACAGAGGAAGCAGGGGCGGGCAGCGATGGAGGCCTTGTCTACTTTGGCACAGGTGGAAACGGCGCGTGCCGGATTGAACTGCACGGTGATGTCGTTCGCACCGAGTGAAAGTGTGCGGGTCTGTACGTGCGCCAGTGCTTCGTGGTTTTTGCGGGCCAGTGGCCATGTGTCGAGCTGGTGACGGATGAAGGTTTCGGCAGAAGCCGCAGGAACTGCATCTTCCCATGAAAGAGGGTGACGGAGCAGGGCCTGGCGTTTCCGTATTTCCAGGGTACGCAGGCTGTCCTTGTAGCTGTTGTTCTGGTTCTGCTTCTCAATACTCAGGGCTGCGTCGGAATTGCCTTCCCAGCGACGGCATAAATAAAGTACGTCGTAGATACGTCCGATGCGGTATTCCCGGGAGAAAGCCAGTCCTAACGCATAATCTTCGCCGTAGCTGGTGTTCGGTACACGGATTTTCCGCAGCAGCGGCGTGAAGAAAGCACGCGGGGCTCCCAATCCGTTGATGCGGAGCGCGTTGTTGTGTCCGTTGGTATCGGTCCATTCCTTGTGGTCGATGACGCCCGGCGGCAGTGTCTCCAGTTGGAAGTTGGTCATGCGGTAAGAGCCGATAACCATGGTGCAGCGTTCCCGGCGGAACTTGTCGACAATGGTCTGGAGGGTAGACGGACTGCTGTACAGGTCGTCGCTGTCGAGCTGCACGGCAAAGCGTCCGCAGAGAGGGTGATGCACACCCAGGTTCCAGCATCCGCCGATGCCCAAATCGTCACGTTCGGGAATGAGATGAATCACGTTCTCGTTTCCGGTGTATTGGTCAATGCACTCCGTGGTGCCGTCGGTAGAATGGTTGTCGATGACAATCAGGTTGAACGGGAAGTCTGTTTCCTGTTTCAGTACCGATTCAATGGCATCGGCAATGGTGCGGATGCGGTTGCGCACGGGGATGATGACCGAAGCCTCGTATGCAAATTCGCCTTCCGACAAATCGATTTCGCGCTCCACCGGAGGCAGGAAGGCATGAATGTTCTTCAGGTAATAAGTAAATGCCGTTTCCCGTTCCAGTTGTACGCTCCGGTTGCGCGGGTCTACGTAGTCAAACTGTTTTTCGCCCGACAGGCGGGTGTCTTCTTCGATTTCGGTGTAAAGGAACTCACGTATGTGCGTCAGTTCGTATTTCTGTGAAAGTGCCAGTCGCACGGCATACAAGGCGGAATACTGGTATTCGGGCTGGTGGGTGATGGTGTCGAACGCTTCCTGCAAGGCTGCCGTCTTGAAGAGCAGCACCGAGCCGAAGTCAAAATCATCGCGCACGCTTCCCGGCTGGTAGTCAATGACCGGATGAGGCTTTCGTACTCCCTCTGTCACCTGATAATGGTCGGCATAGACCATGCCCGATTCCGGTGCGGCTAAATAGTCGCACATGCGTTCCAGTGCCATGTAGCCCATATCTAATGTATAGGGCTTGGTATAAACAAGGAGGTAGGGAGTGCGGGTGAGGGCAAGCATCTGCCGGATGCCTTCGGTATGCTGGAAGGAGAAAGAGGGAAGAAGGTGGCATTTCTCCGTGGGAATGTCTTTGTCCTCCGGATGGTCAGTTAGTAGGAATATCTGGTCTGTTCGGGAACTCTCTGTCAGACCTTTTATGGTTTTATTCAGCTGGTTATCACTTCCATATAAAAGGAAGCAAGTTACTTGGTTATTCATATTTAATACATTTATACGTACAAAGATAGGCAATATATCTTATTTTTTCCCTAACTTTGTACGCTAAATGTGTAGAATATAAGAGTATTATGACGACAAAAACTCCTTTATTGGGGAAAACGCTGAACGAACTGAAAACCATTGTGCAGGATTTGGGAATGCCTAAATTTACTGCCGGGCAGATTGCATCGTGGCTGTACGACAAGAAAGTAGGCTCCATTGAAGAGATGACAAACCTTTCGCTCAAAAACCGTGAGCGGCTGATGGAGAACTACGAGGTGGGAGCCAGTGCGCCGGTGCATGAGATGCGTTCGGTAGACGGAACGGTGAAATACTTGTTCTGTACGCCCGAAGGTGATTACATAGAATCCGTATATATTCCCGATGACGACCGTGCTACTTTGTGCGTTTCGTCACAGGTGGGATGCAAGATGAACTGTAAATTCTGTATGACCGGAAAGCAGGGATACACGACCAGCCTGACAGCTGCCCAGATTCTGAATCAGATTTATTCGGTGCCGGAACGGGATACGCTGACCAACGTGGTGTTTATGGGCATGGGCGAACCGTTTGACAACCTGGACGAAGTGCTGCGTGCCTTGGAAATACTGACTGCCGATTATGGCTACAAATGGAGCCCGAAGCGTATCACGGTTTCTACCGTAGGACTGCGGAAAGGACTGGAGCGTTTCCTGGAAGAAAGTGACTGCCATCTGGCCATCAGTCTGCATTCTCCCTTCCCTTCCCAGCGCAGAGAATTGATGCCGGCAGAGAAGGCTTTTTCCATTACTGAGATGGTGGAGATACTCCGCCGATATGATTTCAGCAAGCAGCGCCGTCTGTCTTTTGAATACATCGTGTTCAAGGGAGTGAACGACAGCCTGATTTATGCCAAGGAACTGGTGAAACTGCTTCGTGGACTGGACTGTCGTATGAACCTGATTCGCTTCCATGCCATCCCGAACGTGGACTTGGAAGGAACGGATATGGAGTCGATGATAGCTTTCCGTGATTACCTGACACAGCACGGCTTGTTTGCTACCATTCGCGCTTCACGCGGAGAAGATATCTTTGCGGCTTGCGGTATGCTTTCTACCGCCCAGCAGCAGGCAGAGAAAAAAGAGAAAGAAAGTGAAACCTTTTAATACAAGAAACATCATGAAACGAATGACATTTTATCTTGGAATGGCCCTGGCGGTGCTGTCGCTTGCTTCCTGCCGCAACGGAGGGAAGAGTATCATTACTCCGGTGTCAAGCGGACGCCCGTATGAAGTGATGGTGGTGGCCGATGACAAATGCTGGATGAGTCCGGACAGTGCACTGTTTCATGTGCTGGATACGGATGTGCCGGGATTGCCTCAGGCTGAACGCTCTTTCCGTATTTCGCGTGTGCGGCCTGACTTTTTTGACCGTTCGGTGCGTTTGTTCCGTAACATCATTATTGTAGATATTCAGGACATCTATACGCAGCCCAAATTCAAGTATACGCGTGATGCCTATTCGTCTCCGCAGATGATTATGACCATTCAGGCGCCTAATCAGAAGGAGTTTGCAGACTATGTTTCGAAAAACGGTCAGGTGATTATCGACTTCTTTACCCGTGCCGAAATGAACCGTCAGGTGAAGTTGCTGGAGAAAAAACACAATGAAACACTTTCGACCAAGGTACAGAGCATGTTTGATTGCGACATTTGGATACCGGTGGAAATGGAATCGTACAAGCAGGGTGAGAATTTCCTGTGGGCTTCGAGCAACCTGAATGACTTGAACTTCGTGATGTATGCTTATCCGTTCCGTGACCACGATACGTTTACCAAAGAGTATTTCATTCATAAACGTGACTCCGTGATGAAAGTCAACCTGCCGGGTGCGCGTGAAGGTATGTACATGGAAACAGCCGATTCCATGTTTGTTGAGACGCGCAACATTGCCGTGAAGGGAGACTATGCATTCGAGGCTCGCGGATTGTGGGAAATGAAGAACGATGCCATGGGAGGCCCGTTCGTATCGCATGTGCGGGTAGACCGTGACAATGCACGGGTTATCGTGGTGGAAGGTTTTGTCTATAATCCGGGCAAGCTGAAACGTGACCAGATTCGTAAACTGAACGCGGCGTTGTATACACTGAAGCTTCCTTCAGAAAAAGAAGTGTCGGAAATTCCGGTAGACAATTCCATCTCGGAAGAACAAATCAAACAAGAAGCTGAACAGAATAAGCAATAAATATGGAAAATCGTAAAATTAGAGTGGGAATCACCCATGGAGATATAAACGGGGTAGGCTATGAAGTGATATTGAAGACTTTCTCTGACCCCACCATGCTGGAACTTTGTACGCCGGTGGTGTACGGCTCTCCCAAGGTTGCTGCGTATCACCGCAAGGCCATGGAGATACAGACCAGTTTCAGCATTGTAAATTCTGCTGAAGAGGTGCAGGACGGAAGAGTGAACGTGGTGAACTGCATAGAAGAGGAGTTGAAGGTGGAACTGACCAAGCCGACTCCCGAAGCTGGAAAAGCGGCACTGGCTGCACTGGAAAGAGCGTTGGCCGATTATCGGGAAGGCCTGTTCGATGTGCTGGTGACAGCTCCTATCAACAAGCATACCATTCAGTCGGATGCGTTCCATTTCCCGGGACATACGGAATACATTGAAGAACGTGTAGGTGAAGGACAGAAGGCCTTGATGATTCTGCTGAAAGGTGATTTCCGTGTGGCACTGGTGACAGGCCATGTACCCGTGCGTGATATTGCCGGTGAACTGACCAAAGAACTGATTATGGAAAAGATGGAGATTTTCCATCGTTCGCTGAAGAAGGATTTCGGCATCGACAATCCGCGTATTGCCGTGTTCTCACTGAATCCTCATGCGGGAGACAACGGACTGCTGGGAACGGAAGAGCAGGAAGTGATTATTCCGGCCATGAAAGAGATGATAGCTCGCGGTGTGCAGTGCTTCGGGCCGTATCCTGCCGATGGTTTCATGGGCTCAGGCAATTATACGCATTTCGACGGTATCTTGGCCATGTATCATGACCAGGGACTGGCTCCGTTCAAGGCACTGGCTATGGACGAGGGTGTGAACTTTACTGCCGGCTTGCCTATCGTACGCACTTCGCCTGCTCACGGTACGGCATACGATATTGCCGGAAAAGGCATTGCTTCGGAAGATTCTTTCCGTCAGGCAGTGTACGTGGCCATGGATGTGTTCCGCAACCGTGCCTGGGAAAGAGAAATCAGTGCCCGTCCGTTGCGCAAGCAGTATTATGAGAAACGAGATGACAGTGATAAACTGAAATTAGACAGTATAGAAGAGGAATAACATGAAGTTTGCAATCATATCAGCCGGGGAAGGTTCCCGGCTGGCACAAGAAGGAGTTCAGTTGCCCAAACCGCTGGTGCAACTGAACGGTATGGCCATGATTGACCGTCTGATTCACATCTTTGCGAAGAACGGAGCAGAAGAAGTGGTGGTCATTATCAACAATGAGGTGGCTTTGACAAAGGAACACCTGAGCAAGCTGGAAAAAACATCGGAAGTGCCTTTGCGGGTTATTGTCAAGACGACGCCCAGTTCCATGCACAGTTTTTACGAACTGAGCCGTTACCTGAAGGACGACCGTTTCTGCCTGACTACGGTCGACACGATTTTCCGGGAAGAGGAGTTTTCACGCTTTATTGACGCTTTCAAGGCATTTGAAGGGGATGGCATGATGGCCGTCACAGATTACATCGACGACGAAAAACCGTTGTATATCGGTACGGACGAAGACCGCAATATTACCGGTTTCTATGATACTTTGCAGCCTGATACGCGTTACATCTCAGGGGGAATCTATTGCCTGTCGCCCAACTCAATCGTGACATTGGAGAAATGTATGGCGCAGGGCATGTCGCGCATGCGTAATTTTCAGCGCCAGCTGGTAGCCGACGGCCTTCAGCTCAAGGCTTATCCTTTCTCAAAAATTTTGGATGTGGACCATGCGGGGGACATTGTAAAAGCAGAGGCTTTTTTGAACGGACAAGATTAAAAACAGAATAAACCAATATTGATTTTTTGCGTAAAATCTAGAAATAAGAATAACAAGATAGAATGTGTAAAAGAGGAGAGAAGATTCGGGTGGTTGGTGTGAGCCGTGGTAATGAATATTCCCCGAATCACGTAGACAATGATGCGGCAATCCTTCGGCTTGCGGCAGAAGCATTGGAGGGAATGGGGTGTGAGGTGACAATTTATCCGGAAAAGGAATTTGTTGCTCAGAACATAGAGGGTGAGTTTATTTTCGACATGGCCCGCGACCGCGCCACCATTGAGCGGTTGAAAGAATTGGAAGACGGGGGTGCACTGGTGGTGAACTCTGCGTATGGCATTGACAACTGTGTCCGTCAGCAGATGACGGAGTTGCTGGTGGCAAATGAAGTACCGCATCCCCGGAGCTTTATTATTTCTACTGACGAAAAATTTACTCCTTCCGTGTTCCCTTGCTGGATTAAGCGAGGCAATTCGCATGCCATGGTGAAAGAAGACGTGGTGTACGTGGAATGCCGGGAAGAAGCGGAAGTGGTGATGGCCGATTTCCGGAAACGGAACATTCCGGTGGCAGTAGTCAACGAGCACTTGGTGGGAGATTTGGTGAAGTTCTACGGGGTGCAGGGAACTGATTTCTTTTATACCTTCTATCCAACGGAACAGTCACACAGCAAGTTCGGACTGGAAGCCATCAACGGAGCCACGAGAGGTTTCCCGTTCGATGTCAAGCAGCTTCAGGCATACGCCAACAAGGCGGCCGAGGTACTGAATGTACCTGTATACGGAGGTGACTGTGTAGTATCGGCTACCGGTGAAATCCGCATCATCGACTTCAACGACTGGCCCAGCTTTGCCCGTTGCCGTGAAGAAGCCGGACCGGAAATCGCCAAGTGTATCTATAATCGTATTATCCACAAATTAGAAAAATAATGAGTACGGAAAAAAAAGGAGTAGAGGCTTCTTTCAAGTCCATGGATACAGAAGAGTTTCTGGACATCCATTTTAATCGCCCGATAGGTTATGTGTGGGCGTTGTTTTTCCAGCGTTTCGGGGTACATCCCAATGTAGTGACCATCTTGTCCATTATTTTAGGAGTAGCGGCAGGAGTGATGTTTTACTACCCCGACATGACGCATACGCTGATTGGTATTTTCCTCTTGATGTGGGCCAACCATTATGATAGTTGCGACGGACAGCTGGCACGTATGACCGGCAAGAAAACCCGCTGGGGACGTATGCTCGACGGATTTGCCGGCGATCTTTGGTTTATCACCATCTATGCCGCTATCTGTCTGCGCCTGATGAACCAGCCGCTTCCTTTCCATCTGGGGGAGGCTTCCGGACAGACCTGGAGCATTTATATCTGGCTGATAGCCTGGTTCTCTGGTACGGTGTGCCATAGCAAGCAATGTACGCTGGCCGATTATTATCGCAACATCCACTTGTTCTTTCTGAAGGGAAAGGCGGGTAGTGAGTTGGATAATTTCAAGCAGCAACGTGAGATTTTCCATAGTCTGCCGTGGAAAGGCAACTTCTGGTGGAAGGCCTTCCTGTATTTCTATGGCAACTATACCCGCAAGCAGGAACAGATGACTCCTAACTTCCAGCGTTTCTATGCCTTTGTGCAGGAACGTTATGGTGACAACATTCCTCAGGAGTTGCGCGATGAGTTCCGTGCCCTGAGCTTGCCGTTGATGAAGTACACCAACATCCTGACATTCAATACCCGCGCGATAGCCCTTTACATCAGCCTGCTGATAGGAGAACCGTGGTTGTATTTCATTTTCGAGATGGTGGTGATGACCAGCCTGTTTGTGTACATGCGTCGTCGTCATGAAGCCCTGTGCGCATACCTTTACCATAAATACGCCAAGTGATGAAGGAAAAGTTTCGGAATATATTCTGGTTTTTCGGCATCTTTGCCATTGTAGTCATGCTCTGCACGTTCGACATGGACTATCAGGAATTGTGGCAGAACTTGCGCAAGGCAGGGGTGTGGTTTCCGGCCGTGATTCTTCTGTGGGTGTTCATCTATTACCTGAATGCCTGGTCATGGTATGTCATTATCCGCGACGGGAAACATGCCAAGGTGCCCTTCTGGAAAGTCTATAAGTTGACTGTGTCCGGTTTTGCCCTGAACTATGCCACTCCGGTGGGACTGATGGGCGGTGAGCCGTACCGCATCATGGAGCTTACTCCTTACGTAGGTGCCAGCAAGGCCACCTCATCGGTTATTCTCTATGTGATGATGCATATCTTTTCCCATTTCTGGTTCTGGCTGGTATCGGCGGTGCTCTTCGTGATTTTTGAGCCGATGAACTGGGGACTGGGCATCATGCTGGCGGTAGTGGCGTTTGTCTGCCTGCTGGCCATTTATTTCTTTATGAAAGGATACCGTAACGGGATGGCGGTGCGCACGTTCAAGCTGTTGTGTCATGTGCCTTATGTGAAGCGCTGGGCCAGTCGTTTCCTGACAGAGAAAAAAGAATCACTGGAGCGGGTAGACGCACAGATTGCCGAACTGCACAAGCAACGGAAAAGTACGTTTTATGTGGCGCTGGGACTGGAGTTCATGGCACGTATCGTAGGTTGTGCCGAAGTGTTCTTTATCCTGAACATTCTGACCGACCATGTGAGCTTCCTGGCCTGTATCCTGATTATGGCCTTCACTTCCTTGTTTGCCAACCTGTTCTTCTTCTCGCCCATGCAGCTTGGAGCACGCGAGGGAGGATTTGCGCTGGCGGTAGGCGGACTGGCCATTCCGAGTGCGTTTGGCATCTATACGGGACTGATTACCCGTGTGCGTGAATTGATATGGATTGTAATTGGCGTGTTGCTGATGAAGGTCGGCAACGGCACCCCAAATAAGGCTAAAGATGAGTAAACTGACAGATGTAAAAGGCGTAATCTTTGATTACGGAGGAACAATCGATACAAACAGCCGTCATTGGGCGGAAGTATTGTGGAGCAAGTATGAAGAGTTTCAGGTGCCGGTGGACAAGGCAAGTTTCCGCGAGGCATACGTGCATGGAGAACGTACGCTGGCCCGTGTGCCATTGGTCAAGCCGGAGCATAACTTCCACGATGTGTTGCGCATCAAGACCGACATTCAGGTGAACTACCTGGTGGAACAAGGCAAGCTGGATGGAGAAGAAGCCCGCCGGGAAAACTATGCGGAAAAAGTGGCTGACAGCTGCTACCGTTATGTGCTGGATGTGCTGGGACGTACCCGTCCTGTAGTGAAAGCACTTTCCGAACGCTACAAGCTGGTGCTGGTATCCAATTTCTATGGAAATATTCAGACCATCCTGAAAGACTTCGGTTTGTTTGATTTCTTTGCCGACATCATCGAATCGTCGGTAGTGGGAGTGCGCAAGCCCGATCCGGCCATCTATCGCCTGGGCGTGGAAGCCATGGGACTGCCTGCCGAGAATGTGCTGGTAGTAGGTGATTCCTTCTCCAAGGACGTGGTACCCGCAAAAACCGTGGGTTGCAAGGTAGCCTGGCTGAAAGGTGAAGGCTGGGGCAACGAAGAAATAGATGAAACACTTCCGGATGTAATCATCACCGATTTGCCGGAACTCTTGTCGTATGTATAAAGGAGGGGCACGGATGAAGAAAAAAGGAATTGCCCTGGTGGAACGCCAATACCTGTTCCCCTTTGTACTGATTACGTCCCTCTTTTTCCTGTGGGGATTTGCTCACGCCATTTTGGATGTGCTGAACAAGCATTTCCAGGAGCTGCTTACCATTACCCGTACCCATTCGGCCATGATTCAGGCTACGATGTACATGGGATATTTCATCATGGCCATTCCGGCTGGATTGTTTATCAACCGTCACGGATACCGTAAGGGAGTGGTGCTTGGTTTGTTGCTCTACGGAATAGGCTCGTTGTTGTTCATTCCCGGACAATATATAGCTTCGTTCAATATGTTCCTGTTCTCGTTATTCGTCATCGGATGCGGACTAACCTTCCTGGAAACAGCCGCCAATCCGTATGTCACAGAATTGGGAGCACGGGAAACGGCTGCCAGCCGATTGAATTTCGCCCAGTCATTTAACGGGCTGGGATGTATCTTTGCACCGATTCTGACCGGTCTCTTGCTTTTCTCTGACGAAGACAAAGGAGCAAGCGGTAATGTGGCTCTTCCGTATGCCGTAATGGGAGTGATTGTCCTGCTGGCTGCACTGGCCTTTATGCGCGTACGTCTGCCGGAAATTCCCCATGAAGAGGAGGTGGATAGCGAAGGTCATCGCGTAGGTCTGTGGGCACATAAGCTTTTTGTGTTCGGACTGGTAGCACTGTTTGCCTACGAGGTATCCGAGATTTCCATCAACAGTTTCTTTATCAACTACGTGACAGAGGTCGGCTGGATGAATGCCCGCGATGCCTCGCTGGTGCTTTCGTTCGGTGGATTGGGACTGTTCATGGTAGGACGTTTCGTGGGAAGCTGGATTATGCGTCGCGTCCGTGCCGAGAAGATGCTCTTCTGGTGTGCCACGGGAACGGTCATCACTACGTTGCTGGTGATTTTGGATTTAGGTTCCGTATCATTTGTAGCCCTGCTTTGCGGTTATGCCTTCGAAGCCATTATGTTCCCCACCATTTTTGCTCTCTCCCTGAAAGGACTGGGCAGCCATACGAAACGTGCCTCTTCCTTCCTGATGATGTCGCCGGTGGGCGGTGCCGTAGGTCCGGTACTTATGGGACTGGTAGGAGACTACGCCGATATGCACTGGGCGTTCGTTGTGCCTTTCGTCGGCTACGTAGTGGTGTGGTTCTATGCCCGCCACATGATGCAGCAGAAAAACTAATATTATTTTCCTTTGCGGAAAGCATACATAAAAGAAGCGCGGAACTCTTCAGTGTCTCCCGACACCTTGAGAGTTCCGCGCTTCTGCGATTAATGATAATTATAGTAAGTTATTTGTTTTGAGGAGCCTGTGGACATGCCGGGCATACGTTCGGACATCCCAGAGCGGGCATCTTTCCCGGTTTACCCATTTTACCCTGCTTCATAGGGAAGTTACCTTTGTGCATTTTGCCCGGGCGAGGCATGCTGAACACTTTTTCCAGCTGGCGGGCATTCAGAATCTTCTTGAATGAAGCATAGTACTTCTTCTGGGTATCGAGTATCTTCTGCTGAGTTTCAAAACGCTTTTCAATGTCCTGCTGGATCTGTGCATCGGTACGTTCAGATGGCTTTACCTTTTGGTTTTCTTCTGGAGCCGGACGGCATTCTTTCAAGGCAGTCAGGTATTCCTTGTAGAGAGAAGTAAACTGAGCCAGCTTGCTATCGTCCAGCATCAGTTGTTTTCCCATGCGCTGAGCCTGTGCGTCCATGCGTTGTTCCGGAGTGAGTTTTACCTTGCAGGGCTTTTCAGCTTTTTCCGGACAAACCTGACGTGCAGCATTTTGTGCCATTACGCTTCCAAAACCTAAACATACGGTAAGAATCAATGTAGATAATAAACGAGTTGTTTTCATTGTGGTCAAAATTTAAAAGTGAATAATCATTTTCAGTGCACTTACGGCTTTAAGACAATGAATCCCTCTCGTGGTTTATTATGAAAATAATTTTTTAACATTTTGAGGTTATAAACCTCTAAAGTGTGAAATTTTATGGCGCAAATTTAGAGAAAATGTAAACTTACTTAGTAAAAAGAGAATTTAGTGGACTCTTGGTTTAAGTATGAAAGAAACGCTTAGGCGTTTGGTCTTAAACGCACTTGCGTTTTATCTTAATCGCACTTGCGTTTGAGCTCAAACGTACTTGTGTTTTGGATGAAACGTCAAAGCGTTTTGTGAGTAAAAGTGCAGGACTTACTAAGTAATTAAAAATCAGCTTCTTTTACAATGCGTAGTTTTTCTCCAGTCACCGGATGTACGAACTCCAGCGCGGCGGCATGCAGATACAGACGGTCGGACGGCTGGCCGTAGAGGTCGTCGCCTACAATCGGATGGTTCAATCCCTCCGGATGGGCAGCATGTACACGGAGCTGATGCGTACGTCCCGTATGCGGATAGAATGTAACCCGTGTGCTTCCGTCTTTGCGTTCCAGTACCCGGTAGGAAGTGACCGCCCGTTTGCCATACTCCCGGCTTACCATCTGGCGCGGACGATCCATCGGGTTCGGACAGATGGGCAGGTCGATGATACCCTCGTCAGTTTCCAGTTCTCCTTCCAACAGGGCTGTGTAACGCTTTTGGATAAGACGCGTTTCGAAGAGTGCCTGAAGCTCCTTGTGCACCTCCTTCGTTTTGGCCGCGAGCAGCAGGCCGGAGGTAGCCATGTCCAGCCGGTGCACGATAAGCGGACCGGTGGCCTTGGGGTAAAGGTTGTGCAAGCGCTGGAGAATGGAATCAAGGTCGTTCTTGCCCGGTACGGAGAGCATGCCTGCCGGTTTGTGTACTACCACCAGCCATTCGTCCTCGTAGAGAATCTCTAGTGCTGTCTGGCGGTGCACATCCTCTTCCAGCGGGTTCGGTTCCACGTCCAGTCCCATGAGCATGTGTTTCAGAATCGGTTCACATTTCCCTTTGCACGACGGATAGAAATGTCCTTCGCGGCGAATCTCGTCCTTGGGCGACATGCCCCACCAGAATTCGCCCATGGCCAATGGCTGGAGCTGATGCTGGTAAGCATATTGAAGCAGCTTAGGAAGCGCGCATTCTCCTGCACCGGCCGGCGGTGTCTTTTGCGGAGTGGAGCGGAAAATCTCGCATAAATCTTTCACTTCCCCTCGTGCGTTGAGCATGCGGAACTGGGCGAACAGACGCATCTGGAGAGCCGCCGAACGGGTTTTCCGTTCGTGGCGTAAAGCCTGAATCTCTTGCTCGAATGCCTGAAAAGCCTCTCCGGCCGCTTGTATCTTTTCTTTCAATCTCCGTTCCAACCGTTTGAACTCTGCTTTCTGAAACTGGCTTTCGCGCGACATCGCTTCCGCTTCTTCGGGTGAAACGCCTTCCTTCCGACGTTGTTCACGGAGGGTTTTCGCCTCTTTCAGCTTCTGTTTTTCAGAAGCCAGCGTGGCTTGTGCTTCTTCTTCCGCCTTCTTCCATTCCTCCCGAGCTGAGCAGTATGCCTCGCTGGCTTCCATGGTGGCAATCCGGTGGTTGATGCCGGAAATCTCCGCTTCCTCGATACGGAAAAATCCGTCGGGTTGCAGGAGGTCGTACACCGGAGGTACGAAAAACGCATGGTGGTTGCTTCCGGCCAGATTGCCCGAGAAAGCGGCCAGGTAGCCCAGTTTTCCTTCGGAATCCTTTATTACCAGTACGCCGAACATCTTTCCCTGACGAAGTTCCTCCTGCCAGTCATCCCGTGTGAGCAGGTATTGACGTACCTCTTCAGCTGCCAGTCGGGTGAGCGGGTGAGGGGTGTAGTGGAAAGGAAAAGTGAAGGCCTTCGGCAAGGCGATGCCATCAGTCGGGGTGTGGAAGGAATGTATCATGGTGAAATATTGAGTTCGTTTTTATTGCGGGGGTAAAGGTACGAATAAAATGGCTTCTATAGAAATGAAGGTATATATATCGTATATGATGTATCTTATGACTGTTTTTGTACAATGGATAGAAGAAAAATGTATTTTTGTAAATGCTACAGTGTACATGAACTTTCACAGAGTTATTAATCTGAGTCACAAATTCCATATTTTCTGTGATGAAACGACCTAAAATCCTATGAAAACAAAAAAGAAAACCATTCTTCGCCTGCTCATCGCTCTGGTTGTGGTAATAGGTGTGGTGTATGCTTCGTTGCCCTACTACGCCCGTCAGGCACTCATTCACTGGATGCCCGTCATTGACGACCTGGAAACCTTTCACCGGCATACGGTACACCACAATCCTGACGACGTGTGGCACTGGCCCCTTTCAGCTGATTATAACCGTTACCAACTGGCAGAAAAAGATGCGCACTATCTGGACAGTTTGCGCACCGTGTCCTTCCTCGTCATCCGTCGTGACAGCATCGTCTTCGAAAATTACCGTGACGGGTGGAACGATGCACTGACCTCAAATATCTATTCTGCTACAAAGACCATTGTGGGACTGCTGGCAGGTATTGCCCTTGACGAAGGAAAGATTCATAGTCTGGACGACCCCGTATCACGCTACATACCTGCCTATACAAAAGGAATGCAGGCTGACGTCACCCTGCGCCATTTGCTGACTATGAGTGGCGGCATGGCGTGGGATGAGGCGTATGCTTCACTCTTTTCTGTCACAACGCACGGTTATTATGGTAACGATCTTTATAACCTGGTGACGAGCCTGGAGGTAGTTGACCGTCCCGGCGTGCAATATTCCTACCGTAGTGGTGAGACGCAATTGTTAGCTTTCGTCATTGAGGCAGCCACAGGGCAAACGTTAAGCGACTATGCCGAAGAGAAACTCTGGCGTCCGATGCAGGCCGAACGGGATGCTTATTGGTTGCTGGACAAAAAAGACGGTGATGAAAAAGCCTTCTGTTGTTTTCATACCACGGCCCGCGATGTAGCTCGTTTCGGAAGCCTCCTGTTACATCGTGGCAATTGGCACGGTCGCCAGCTGGTATCCGAAGCCTATATGGACGAACTGATGCGTCCCGCTTCGTACCTGAAAGATCAGTGGGGAAAGGATTCACTCAGCTATTATGGCTTTCAGACGTGGGTGATGGATTATCACGGTATGCGTTGCCCTTACATGCGCGGTATGCTGGGGCAATATATCATCGCTATTCCCGACTTGGATGCCATTGTCGTGCGGCTGGGCCGTAAGCGTTGCGATGTATATAATCGTGAGATTACGACCGATATTACGCAGTATATGGATATAGCTATGAAGATACTGAAGGGAAAATGATGGGTGCTGTCAGTTCACTGGTAACTGGTGCGTATGGCACTATGTGCAAATGTTTTTCTATAGGGTTGTTATTGAACCATTCTTTGTTTTGCAAGATTATTCCAGAAATTTTGCGTAAATCTGTATAAGGAATATAGCTATTTGAAATTAAGCGATTTAGAAGAATTACCTTGTTTTGGGGTAACGATTTGGCAACCGTCCCAATTGCTGTGGTCTGCGTTATATTACTTTTCAAGTAACTCTTTTCCTTTTGCAAATTTAGAAAAAAATAGAGATATGAGAAACTTATTTTAGCGCATTATTTCAGTTTGCTTATATAGTAAAAGACCATGAAAGGCAATTTAAAGCTCCTCCCCCTCTTTTAACTATAGATTGCATCTGCACCTGATAAATTCTACCATCATACTCTGGAAACAGTTTTTTTATATGTTTCAAAGCTTCTTCATCTGTAGAACGTCCTACACCTGGGACAATTATTACATTTTGAGTATGAATCATATTTATATAAGCCCAACTCATATTATGATAATCACTTAGCTCTAAATCGATGACTTTAAAGTATGATTCTAATTGACTTCTCATCTTAGCGGCAATATCATCAGGGTAAACTTTCAGATTCACCAGTACTTTATTACTGCCAACAGCATGTAAAATTCCATCTGTATGACCACAAACGTCACTTCTATCCCAAGGCAAAAATAAGAACTTATGATTTGGAAATAACTTTTCCATTAGAGAAACAAGATATTTTCTATCCATATCAGGGTTCTCAATAAATATTTTCTCCGTCATTATAACAACAGCGGTGTATCCTCTACCTTTTTTTATGCTTCCAAAGGTAAAGTTACCACCGTCTGCTACAATGGGAGAAACACATATTGAAGAACTTGGTAATATCGTTTTAGCCAGCTTAATGGAAGTTTCTGTTGATGTTTCATAATCGCGAAGTCCTTCCAGATAGTCAGGATGATATTTAAACTGAACAAAAGAATTACCATCTACTTGTACTGGCATATAATCTCTACACCAATAATCGGCTGTTCCTTTCAATACGCCGTAATGCACATCATGCTTTGACAATATTTCAGTCAATTCATTGTACACTTTCGGATAATATCTTTTCAGATTCTCCGAAAAAAACACATAGTCCATAGTTGATTTTAAGATTTTCATTGCTGATCTGCGTCAAGATTAGTAAAACGCCACATACGGTCAGTTGCTTCCCCTTTTATTTTTTTTACATTTATTCTGGCGGAAGACATAATACGAACTTTATTAAAATCTTCATTATCCATCCAGACAATAGACAACCCTTTCCCGAAAATTGAGGCATTACCAAACAAATCTTCCCATAAATATTGTGGCTTGAATTTATCTATTTCTCCTTCTTTCAATTTTTGAGAAGCCTTATTTGTAAAAGTCTTTTCATCATTATTAACCAAGGATTTATAAGTATACCCTCGAATAAGAAATGATGCACGATATTTTCCTTCACGCTCAAAAGTCATGTCAACACCAGACCTATTGGGACAAATCGCTCCTACCGGGAAATAGGGAACATCTCCTACATGGTACATTTGAGGTTCAATTATACTTTTATTCTCTTCATCATGAAAATAGAACTCAATATCAATTGGATATATCTCGTATTCTCCATTTACGACATAACGTCCATTAAATACAATTTGGGCAATGTCCTCAAATTGCTTTGTCAGTCCACTAACAGTATTAGCTGGAGCAAACCGTTCAAGAGCATTTTGTAATCTTTTTAAGTGATTCATTTAATTATTCCTTAAGTGTTCAACAATAATCCTATAATTTTCAATGCCGATGTTCTTCTCCGTAAGGGATTGATTAGCATAATTTTTACTAACCAGCAGTCTATTGTTATCATATAAATAATTCCATAGACCTTCTCCCATTAATGTTTTCCATTGGGCTTCGTGCCTCATCACAAGAAACTTTACTTCTTTTGCAGAGGTAGCCAAATAGAGCAACACCATTTTTGTAAATTTCTGAGATGGAAATAAATTCTTAATAGCTGGAGATACCAGCGAAGTGTAAGCAAAATACTGACATAAGGAAACATGATTAAAAATATTTTCCTTTTCCTGTTCTCCATATACGGCTGTTCCTAAAGGAAGTATTTTCTTTCTCCAATAATAGTCACCCAATATTCTTGTTGGCTCGTAATAGTCAAATTTAGTTCCTTCCATTGACAAAACCTTTCTTTTGTCCTCCATGATTTCTTCAGCCATCTGAGGTTTGAACATATTTGCAAGATTCTTATTCAGGTGCTCTACATATCCAGGATTCAAAGAAAGGATTACAAGTTTGGAATTAAGGATATTTCCACTCCATGGCTCAGGAGGAACACATAAAACCAACTGTCTAGTGGGGTTATCTTTTTGTTTTTCATTATACGCATACACGTATTCTTCATCACCAGGAAACACCAAATCATCCGCAAAATAAAGGTCATACCCAGATAACTTGGGCAATAATTCTTTCCAACGATTTAGATATAGAACATAGTCCTTGTTCATAACAGCCTTGCTTATTGATTCTTGGGCTGTCAATAAATAATTATGACATGATTGTTTTTCTTCTGAGGACTTTATATTAAAACGATTTATTATTGCGGTATAATCTAATGGAATACTTCTAAAGATTATAGTATATTCGTTAGAATTTACATCCGGATATTCGTTATAACGAAGTAAAATTTCTTCAACCAATAAATCTACAAGCTGCATTAAATTAATATCTTTCTGCTCTAAAAGGGTTTCCGTTAAAAGAGTTTCCGTTTCTCTCAAATAATCTATATAAGAAAACAACGAGCTCTTTATATTATCTTCATAACTTCGATATTGAACGTCTTTTGCATGTTCACTTATATCCTTCTTAATTTCTGTATATAAATTTATACCTCTTGTTACAGCAAAACCTAAATCACATAATTTATTTTCTATAGTCAAGTGACTGAACTCATCAGAACTTGAATCTATATATGCTCGTATACGATGAGGAAGAGTAATTATACCATCACCGTAAGGATAGAAAGCACTTTCATATATTTTTTGTTTCCCAATAAGATAGTTCATGTTATTTCTTTTATGTTTAAAGTAGACAAAATATAAATATCTCTAAGTAAAATCAATCTTTCAGATACAAAAGTAATATAAAGTCATAATAATCTGCCTAATAAATATGATTATTAAGGCTTTTCCTGAATTATAGTTTTTTACTCTGTTGTTTCTGTTTCGGTAATCCCAATGCTTTCATAAACTCGTATTTCTTGCGTCTGAACCAACTTACATGTGAAACGCCGTCTATTTTGAGGTCAAATGTTCCATCCGAAGTTTCTTTAAGTGAACAAACCGAACCATCAGTCTTAAAGAGCTGTCGGAATTCAGAAGAATAGAGTTTACCTTTAATGGTGACATCCTTAAACATACACAGCTTTTTGATTAGCCCATCGCTAAAATTCAGAGTATCACGCAAAAACTTGATGGTCGTCATCACTTCTCTACATAGGGGAAGTAGCGTTTGACAAAATCCGTAAATTCCGACAGTTTGCGGTGCTGCTCGTAAGCTTTCTTCATTTCCTGCATCTGCTTGGCATGTTGTTCTTCCCGTTGTACGGCTTCTTCTTCAAGTTCCTGCATGCGACTTTGCAAATCTTCATTCTTGTGTTCAAACTCTTTCAGTTTACTACCACCGAAAAGAGAACCTACCTTTGCCCCGGATGCAGCTTTCGCTTTCGTCTTAGCGGATTTCAGCTTTCCCTACTTGATTTCCTGTTTCACTTCGTTCAGCCGTTGTTTTGCTTGTTGTTGCTCAGTTTGTAACTATTGTGTTTTGGCTTCAAGTTCACTTGTATGCCGTATCAAATCACGGTAGTATTGGATTGTTGTCGTATGTCGTGCTTCTGATCCACGTACACCACGTTGCAATCCGTATTTTCCAATTGCCTTTGCGTAACTGTCGTGGTAGGCAACCAGTTTCTCATGTGCCAGTACGTCATCGGCGCACAGACGTACGGTGTTGGCTTTTTTGCGGTACGAGCGTTTGTCCTCCGTCTGATTCTTCTTGGCTTTCCTTCGCTCTCCTGTTACTATCGGCACGACTGTGGCATGAATGTGCGGTGTGTATCCATGTGCAGGACTGCTGAAGTGGTATTATCGGGTAATGATAGGAAAACCGTACATATGTTTTAATCTGCTGCAATTCGGCGGATATTCCAGAGATTTTCAGTAAGTTTGCAGAAACAGTAAATTTCATTTCAGATGAGGAACATGATTTATCCGGTAGGCATACAGAGTTTTGAAGAGATACGGAAAGGAGATTATTGTTATGTCGATAAGACCGCACAGATTTATCAGTTGGTAAAAACGGGTAAATACTACTTCCTGAGTCGTCCGCGACGCTTTGGGAAAAGTCTGCTTATATCTACGTTGGAAGCTTACTTCCAAGGGAAAAAAGAACTTTTCCATGGCTTGGCTATGGAAACTTTGGAAAAGGAGTGGACTACGTATCCTGTATTGCATCTGGATTTGAATGCACAAAAATACGACACACCGGAAGCGTTGATTCATGTACTGGAGGAAAATCTACAGTACTGGGAAAGTCTTTATGGGGCTTCGGAGAGTGAAATAGGAGTAGCCCGCCGTTTCAACGGGGTGATTCGCCGTGCGGCCGAAAAAACGGGGAAGAATGTGGTGGTACTGGTGGATGAGTATGATAAGCCCATGCTCCAGGCTATTGGCAATGAAGCGTTGCTGACCGAGTACCGTAATACGTTGAAAGCTTTTTATGGGGCTTTAAAGTCGATGGATGCATATCTCCGTTTTGCTTTGTTGACTGGTGTGACAAAGTTCAGTAAAATAAGTGTGTTCAGCGATTTGAATAATCTGGAAGACATTTCCTTGCAGCAGGCTTACAATAATTTGTGCGGTATTACTGAGCAAGAATTACTGGAAAACTTTGAAGAAGGAATCCGTGTGTTGGGGCAACATAATGAGATGGCGTATGAAGAGGCTTGTAAAAGCCTGCGACAATGGTATGACGGTTATCATTTTTCCGGTCATACAGACGGTCTTTACAATCCGTTCAGTCTGCTCAATGCCTTGAAAAGTCGGGAATTTGGAAGTTATTGGTTTGAAACGGGCACGCCGACTTTCTTAGTGGAACTGCTTTTGCGCAGTCATTATGATTTGCATCGTCTGACGGAAGAATTGGCCACCGCTGACTCTTTAAGCGGTATTGATACGATGGAGACGAATCCCGTGCCTATTCTATATCAGAGTGGCTATCTCACCGTAAAGGGATACGACAAGCGTTTTCGTACATATACCTTGGGCTTTCCTAATCGGGAAGTGGAGGAAGGATTTATCAAGTTTCTCTTGCCTTTTTATTCGGCTACATCAAAAGCTGATTCGGCATTTGAAATTGTCAATTTTGTGCATGAGGTAGAAAATGGAAAAATTGATTCTTTTATGCGTCGTCTCCAGAGTTTCTTTTCTGATACGCCTTATGAGCTGGTGCGTGATTTGGAACTGCACTATCAGAATGTATTGTTCATCGTATTCAAATTGTTGGGCTTTTATACACAGGCAGAATATCACACTTCGGAAGGACGTATTGACCTCGTGGTGAAGACGGATAAATACATTTATGTGATGGAGTTTAAGCTAAATGGTACTGCAGAGGAAGCATTGAAGCAGATTAATGATAAGCATTATGCTTTGCCTTTTGCAACGGACACACGTAAACTTTATAAGCTTGGTGTCAATTTCAGTCCTGTTACACGGGGCATTGAGAAGTGGCTTGTAGAATCCTGATTCATCAATTTTAAGGTGAAGAAAAAGAACCGGACTCCAATCAGTCCAGTTCTCTCTGACGGCAGAAGCATCCGCCGAATTTCTCGTCCACGTGTTCTACTGGCTGGCGGAAGATGCCGTAAACCGATGAGCCGGAACCGCTCATGCTGGCATACACCGCGCCCAGGTCATACAACTCGTCTTTGATGGCTGCAATTTCCGGGTATTTCTGGAACACGCTGTCTTCAAAATCATTCTTCATGCTGTCCTTCCACGTCTCTACCGGCTGGCAGATAATGTCTTTCAATGAAACTTCCGGATGGCGGGGAGTGATGTGTGCGAAAGCATCGCGTGTGGAGACGAAGATGTCCGGCTTCACCAGCACCAGGTAATAACCCGAAAGTGAAAGACGGACAGGCTCGAATATGTTACCGATACCTGTGGCAAATACCGGCTGGTTGCGGATGAAGAAAGCACAATCGGCTCCTAAGCGGGCGGCGTAGTCTTCCATCTCCTCCAGACTCAGTGCCAGACGGAATTTCTCGTTCAGCAACTTAATCATAAATGCGCAATCGGACGAACCGCCTCCCAGTCCGGCACCCGTGGGGATGTGCTTAAACAGGTGGATGTCAACGGGCGGTATGTCATGATCCTTTTTCAGCAATTCGTAGGCTCTGATCACCAGGTTGTCTTCCGGCTTTCCTTCGATGGCCGTACCCTTTACGTGAAGTGTATAAGGAGCATCATTTTTTTCTCTTCGTGTCACTTCCAGTGCATCTTGCAGGTGGATGGGGTAGAAAATGGTTTCCAGGTTGTGGTAACCGTCGGGACGTTTTTCAATAATATTCAGGCCAAGGTTTATTTTGGCATTGGGAAATGTAATCATAGTGTCGTTTGTTTTTTCGTTGCTCAAATATAGCAGAAAGTTTCGAGAAAATCGGGATTCACGGAAAAAATCGTATCTTTGCCCCACTTAAACGAAAACAAAATGGCAGAACCGAGAAGAAATACACGTGTGGCAAAGACGGCTAAGACCAAGCCGATGGATGAGTACGGCCACCTCCAGCCTCAGGCTCCCGAACTGGAAGAAGCCGTGCTGGGTGCGCTGATGATTGAGAAGGATGCGTATTCGCTGGTGAGCGAGATTCTTCGCCCGGAGTCGTTCTACGAGCACCGGCACCAGCTGATTTATGCGGCCATTACTGACTTGGCTATTCAACAGAAACCGATTGATATCTTGACCGTGGCCGAGCAGTTGCGTTCGCGCGGTAATCTGGAAGAGGCGGGCGGACCGTTCTATATCACTCAGCTGAGTGGTAAGGTGGCCTCGTCGGCTCACATTGAGTACCATGCCCGCATCATTGCCCAGAAGTTTCTGGCACGTGAGCTGATTTCTTTTACGAGTAACATACAGACCAAGGCGTTCGACGAGACGCAGGACGTGGACGACCTGATGCAGGAGGCCGAAGGAAAGCTCTTCGAAATCTCTCAGCAGAACATGAAGAAGGACTACACGCAGATTAATCCGGTCATTCAGGAGGCTTATGAAATGCTTCAGAAAGCGGCGGCACGTACCGACGGTTTGAGCGGACTTTCGAGCGGATTCCATCAGCTGGACAAGATGACTTCCGGCTGGCAGAACTCCGACTTGATTATCATCGCAGCCCGTCCGGCCATGGGTAAGACGGCCTTCGTGCTTTCCATGGCCAAGAACATGGCGGTGAACAGCAAAGTGCCCGTAGCCTTGTTTTCGCTTGAAATGAGCAACGTGCAGCTGGTAAACCGTTTGATTGTGAACGTCTGCGAAATTCCGGGCGAGAAAATCAAGAGCGGTCAGCTGGCACCTTACGAGTGGGGACAGCTCGACTACAAGATAAAGGAACTCTACGACGCACCGCTTTACGTGGACGATACGCCTTCCTTGTCCGTGTTCGAATTGCGAACCAAGGCACGTCGTCTGGTACGTGAGCATGGGGTGAAAATCATCATCATCGACTACCTTCAGCTGATGAATGCCAGTGGTATGTCGTTCGGAAGCCGTCAGGAAGAGGTCAGCACCATTTCGCGTTCGTTGAAGGGACTGGCCAAGGAGCTGAACATCCCGATTATCGCGCTGAGCCAGTTGAACCGTGGAGTAGAGAACCGTGAAGGTATCGATGGAAAGCGCCCGCAATTGAGTGACCTTCGTGAATCGGGAGCCATCGAGCAGGATGCCGATATGGTGTGCTTTATCCACCGTCCGGAATACTACAAGATTTATACCGACGAGAAAGGAAACGACCTGCACGGTATGGCTGAAATCATTATCGCCAAGCATCGTAACGGTGCCGTGGGTGATGTGCTGCTCCGTTTCCGTGGCGAATATGCCCGTTTCCAGAATCCCGACGACGACATGATTGTGCCGATGCCGGGTGAAGAAAAGAAGGCTCCGGTGCTCCGTTCGAAGATGAACAACGGCGGCGGACAGGACTTTGTACCACCTCCACCCGCAGAGATGCCTCCTATGCCCGACAATCCGTTTGGTGCACCTGTGCCCGATGTGCCGTTCTGATGGTTTTTGGCTAAAAATATTTTTTGTCTTACCTCTTATATCCCAAATATGTATTAACTTTGCACATCATTGTTTGGGAAATTATAAAATACTATTACGATATGAATATTTCTTATAACTGGCTGAAAGAATACGTCGACTTCGACCTTACTCCGGACGAAGTGGCAGCCGCACTGACTTCCATCGGTCTGGAGACTGGGGGAGTGGAAGAAGTTCAAACTATCAAGGGAGGATTGGAAGGCCTGGTAGTAGGCGAAGTGCTGACCTGCGAGCCGCATCCCAATTCTGACCACATGCATATTACGACCGTTAACCTGGGACAGGGAGAACCTGTGCAGATTGTCTGTGGTGCAGCTAATGTAGCTGCCGGACAGAAGGTCATCGTAGCTACGCTGGGCACAAAATTGTATGATGGCGATGAATGCTTCACCATCAAGAAGTCAAAGCTCCGTGGCGTAGAATCAAACGGTATGATTTGTGCCGAAGATGAAATCGGCGTGGGTACAAGCCACGAAGGTATCATCGTATTGCCTGCCGATGTGGTTCCGGGTACACTGGCCAAGGATTACTATAACGTGAAGAGCGAATACGTGCTTGAAGTGGACATCACTCCGAACCGTGCAGATGCCTGCTCGCACTACGGTGTGGCACGCGACCTTTACGCATGGCTCATTCAGAACGGTCATAAAGCTACGCTGAAGCGTCCTTCGGTAGATGCTTTCAAGGTAGACAATCATGACATGAACATCGATATTGTGGTGGAAAATACCGAAGCCTGCCCGCGTTATGCCGGAGTGGCCATCAAGGGAGTAACGGTGAAGGAAAGTCCTGAATGGCTGCAGAACAAGCTTCGCCTTATCGGTGTGCGTCCTATCAATAACATCGTCGATATTACCAACTACATTCTGCACGCTTATGGCCAGCCGATGCACTGCTTCGATGCCGACAAGATTAAGGGCGGTAAGATTGTGGTGAGGACTTGTGCCGAGGGAACTCCGTTTGTTACACTGGACGAAGTGGAACGCAAATTGTCCGACAAGGATTTGATGATTTGCAACGCGGAAGAACCGATGTGTATTGCCGGTGTGTTCGGAGGTTTGGATTCTGGTACTACTGAAACTACTACCGATGTGTTCCTGGAAAGCGCTTACTTCCATCCTACATGGGTGCGTAAAACTGCCCGCCGTCACGGATTGAGCACCGATTCTTCTTTCCGTTTCGAACGTGGTATCGACCCGAACATTACTATCTATGCCTTGAAGGAAGCCGCTTTGCTGGTGAAAGAACTGGCCGGAGGTGAAATTGCTTCTGACATCAAGGACAACTATCCGAATCCTATTGCTGATTTTGCGGTAGAACTCTCATATAATTATGTAAACTCGCTGATTGGAAAGGAAATTCCAGCAGAAACGGTGAAGAGCATCGTGACCAGTCTGGAGATGAAAATTGTGGAAGAAACGGCCGAAGGTCTTTCTTTGCAGGTTCCTCCTTACCGTGTAGACGTGCAGCGTCCGTGCGACGTGGTAGAAGATATCCTTCGTATCTACGGATATAACAACGTGGAAATCCCCACAACCCTGAAATCAAGCCTGAGCGTGAAGGGAGAAGTGGACAAATCGGTGAAACTCCAGAACTTGGTGGGCGAACAGCTGGTGGGTTGCGGATTTAATGAAATCCTGAACAACTCTTTGACCGCGGCCGCTTATTACGATGGATTGGAAACTTACAAACCGGAAAATCTGGTTCGCCTGATGAACCCGTTGAGTAACGACCTGAACGTGATGCGTGCTACCTTGCTCTTTGGTGGTCTGGAAAGCATCCAGCACAATGCCAACCGCAAGAATGCCGACCTGAAGTTCTTTGAGTTCGGTAACTGCTATCACTTCCATGCTGAGAAGAAGAATCCGGAAAAAGTGCTGTCAGGCTATTCAGAAGAGTTGCACATGGGCTTGTGGATTACCGGAAAGCGTGTAAGCAACTCATGGGCTCATGCTGATGAAAACGCATCGGTTTACGAACTGAAGGCTTATGTGCTGAACATATTCCGTCGCTTGGGTGTGAACTTTGGCTCACTGGTGTTCGGTAACCTTTCAGATGATATCTACTCAGTAGCAATCTCCGTACACACCCGTGGCGGTAAATTGCTGGCTACCTTTGGTGTAGTTTGCAAGAAGATTCAGAAAGCGTTCGACATCGACAATGAAGTATACTATGCCGACCTGAACTGGAAAGAACTGATGAAGGCCATCAAGGGCAATACGGTAAGCTACAAGGAAATCTCCAAGTTCCCGGCTGTAAAACGTGACTTGGCATTGCTGATTGACAAGAAGGTGCAATTTGCCGAAATCGAAAAGATTGCTTACGAAACCGATAAGAAATTGCTCAAGTCTGTAGAATTGTTTGACGTGTACGAAGGAAAGAACCTGGAAGCTGGCAAGAAGAGCTATGCTGTAAGCTTTATGCTTCAGGATGAAAACGCCACACTGAACGACAAGCAGATTGACAAGTTCATGCAGAAGCTGATTGGTAACTTGCAGAACAAGTTGGGAGCTGTGCTTCGATAACTGTAAAGAATGATGCGTTACAATATTAAACCAGATTATCACATAAAAGCCAAAAGGGGATACCTGGCGGCTTTTTACATCGAATTGTTTCTGGCTCTGCAGGCTGGAATGGTGCTCTGGCATTTTTCTTCGAATGAAACGTGGAGAAATGTGTTGGCTATCACGGGTGGGGCAATATGCTTGTGCCTCGCTGGTGTGTCATACTGGAAATATTGTAAGCTGGTACAGAATAGTGAAAAAGAAACTTATTAAAAATAAATTTAAAATATCATCCAATGGGAAGAGCATTTGAATATAGAAAAGCTACGAAGCTGAAAAGATGGGGTCATATGGCAAAGACCTTTACACGTCTGGGTAAACAAATTGCAATTGCGGTAAAGGCCGGCGGTCCGGAACCGGAAAACAACCCGACTCTGCGTTCGGTAATCGCTACTTGTAAGCGTGAAAACATGCCGAAGGATAACATCGAACGTGCTATCAAGAACGCAATGGGTAAAGACCAGAGCGATTACAAAGGTATGACTTACGAAGGATACGGTCCTCACGGAATCGCTGTATTCGTAGATACACTGACTGATAATACCACTCGTACCGTAGCTGATGTTCGTTCTGTATTCAACAAGTTTGGCGGTAACTTGGGTACTACAGGTTCACTGGCCTTCTTGTTCGATCACAAGTGTGTGTTTACTTTCAAGAAGAAAGAAGGTATCGATATGGAAGAACTGATTCTGGACTTGATTGACTACAACGTAGAAGACGAATTCGATGAAGATCCGGAAGAAGGAACTATCACTATCTACGGTGATCCGAAGAGCTATGCGGCTATCCAGAAGCATCTGGAAGAATGTGGTTTTGAAGATGTCGGTGGTGATTTCACTTACATCCCGAACGACCTGAAAGATGTGACTCCGGAACAGCGTGAAACTATCGATAAGATGGTAGAACGTCTGGAAGAGTTTGACGACGTACAGACCGTATATACTAACATGAAACCGGAAGAAGACGCTGAATAAGCTTTTCTTGAAAGATAATGACGGAACGGAGTATCCGGCCGGAATAATCCGGCAAGTGGTGCTCCGTTCTCTTTTTATGTTAACTCGACTAGCATATTGATGACAATGAAATATACTTATCGTACGATGGGAACATGCAGTTCTCAGATTGATTTTGAGGTAGAGGATGGCATACTGAAGGGTGTGCATTTTACCGGTGGTTGCAATGGAAACTTGAAAGGGATTTCAGCTCTGGTGGAAGGTATGAAAATAGATGAAGTGATTGCTCGTCTGGAAGGTATCCGTTGTGGCGGGAAGCCGACTTCTTGTCCCGACCAGCTCTGCAAGGCTTTGCGGGAAATCTAAGTGACTAAGTGAGGGATATTGAAGCAAAGAGCACTCCTGAGAGATGAATGTTATTTCTCGAGAGTGCTCTTTTTATGTGAATATTTGATATTAAAGTTGCTCAGAAAGAGTGGAAAGCAGGAATACCAATAGCGCAGCCGCAATGGCTAGTGAAATGAAGGTAAAGATAGCCAGGAAAACGGTTGTCTTGATAAATGTACGTATCCATCCTCGGCGGTATACTGTATGCAGGGAAATGTAGGTGTACACAAACATGCCTGCTACGAAGATAAGGAGAGTATACATTGGCATGTTTCCCTTAAATGATTCCATAAAAGTGTCACTTGTCAGCACGGGTACCAGTGGAATAGGAATCAGTATCAGAAACACGGTATTCAGGTGAATCGCGTGTACGAAATGCCACATGTAAGGAAGTTTGGATTTCCGGAACATTCCCTGCAAAAGCCAGGCAAACAGTGGCAGAAGGAACATCATGTAGAGCGGAGTCCATTTGGATAAATCTCCAAAAAACTGGTTGAGAAAGGATTCCTGACGAAGTTGTTGTGCTTCATCGTTGTGGTCTTCTCTCCATTCGTATACGGGAGTAAGAGCGGTACCGGTGGAGTCTACCAGGAAATGGCGCGCGGCTTGCAGGGATTCAGAGGTAATCTCTTCTTCCTCAATCAGATTATTCAAGTATTCACCTTTTACTTTTTTCAGATTCAGAATGGTATTCAGGTCTTTTTGCCGGAGAGTTGTTTCATGCAGGCAGGAGTCGGCCACGATTCGGGGCATTCGCATGTAGGAAAGAGAGAACCGGTCGTCCAGACGTTGCACTTTGAACAGCTCCTCGGCCTTTTCTACTCCTCTTTCTTGAAAGGCCTTCACTAACTCAGGGCCTTGGTATACATACACACATGTATCGGGCAGGGTAGCAGATGATTTGAGCTGTGCTACAATTCCGTCGTTGATGTTTAGTGAGCTTACAGCTTGCAATGCCTGATTGGCTTTGTCGGAGGCTATCATGAAGAAAAGGGTAAAGAAAACGACGGAGATGCACATATAGAGCCGGAAAGGATGTACGTAGGAATTGATTTTTCCGGCATTGAATTCGTTGGTCAGGAATCCGGGGCGGGTGAACATCAGCCACAAAGTTTGCCAGATTTTGCTGTCAAACTGGTAGACATTTTCAATGTATTGTCTGAGGTATTTCCAGAAAGGCTGGTAGATGTCGAGGGCATATTGTCCGCAACAATGGCAATACATTCCCTCTAGCTTGGTACCGCAATTTTTGCAATAGGTGTACCCGGGTACAGTCTTTTTACGTATTCTCCGAAGACGTTTCAACTCGATGAGGCGCATCACCCGGCGTTTTCGTTCTTTCAGTCTTTGTCGCATCCGGGCGAGAAGAGTTTTGTGGGTTTCTTCTTTGTGTGTGGTATTTTCCATGTCAGTATAAATGTAATATAAATGATATTTTGACACAAAAGTACGTTCGTAAAATGAATTTAGCAAGTTTTTATATAAGGAATTGAATACGCAGGTATTGGGATTTAGAGACATAAAAAAAGTGATATTGTTTCTTTTGTTGTAGAAACAATATCACTTGATGAATGAACAAACATGGGATGTTTATCCACAAAAGCTTATCCAATCTTGCTTATCTTCTTTAATTTCTCTTCGTCAATGAGCTTTATTTTTCGTCCGTCGATGATAATCAGTTTTTCGGCGGCAAAATTTGATAAAGTTCGGATGGCATTGGAAGTGGTCATGTTAGAAAGATTGGCCAAATCCTCTCTGGAGAGATAGATGCTTAGTGTGCACTGGTCTTCTTCCATGCCGTAAGTATCTTTCAGGAAGAGCAATGATTCGGCTAGACGTCCCCGAATGTGTTTTTGGGTCAGGTTGACAGTTCTTTCATCCGAAATTCCCAAGTCTTTCGACAATTGTTTGATGAAAAACATAGCAAGCTCCGTATTTTCCATAATCAACTGTACGATGATAGGCATAGGAATCAGACACATGGTACATGGTTCAAAGGCAGCTGCTGCGGTCACAAAGTTCTCTTCCGCAAAATAGGCACGATAGGCAAAATATTCTTTGTCCTTTACAACTCGGATAATTTGGCTGCGTCCTCCTACGCCATCCTTGTAGATTTTTACCTTTCCGTTCAGCAAACACATTAAATTCTCTGGTGTTTCACCTTCGCAATAAATCGTTTCGTTCTTTTTGTATTTCTGAATCGTAAAGTTTTGTGCCAGCAGTTCGCGTTGTTGCTGTGTTAATGGTTGCCATAAATCTGGTATACTTTCGGCAATCTCAGCTTCTGTTAATTCCTTTTTTACCATAAAATGTTCCAAAACCATGTTATTAAGCACAAAGGTACGAAGAAAAATTGAAAATATTCTTTTTTTTCTTCATAAAAATGGCTTCAGATAAGTGGTTTGTTATATATTTGCCATGAATATGCGAAAATTGAAAGGCTTATATGTAGCTTTGTGGGGCTTGCTGATGGTGTGTCTGCTCAGCGGCTTTCCGCGACAAGGAATGGCTCGCGACAATGCTCCAGCTCTTCCGAAAAAGCCTGTCGTTGCCGATTCTATTATGGAGCATATGTTTCATTCTGCTTCCATTTATTCGCATGAAGTGAAGGGATACAAGGGCGATTTGTATCTGAAAGGTCATTTGAAAGTACACAAGCAAAACCGGATTATCAAGTATGTACCTTCCATGTTTCGTCTGGAGAAGGGAATTAATGATTATTTTCATGAGTCTATCAGTGAGCTGCAATATACGGCTCCTGCCATTTATGACCGAAAGGTCAGGGCAATATCTACGACTTTTCCCAGCACCAGAGGGCAGATATTCGACATTATGGACTACATGAAGTTCAACATTTATGCTCCTTCGCTGATGGGCAACAGGATACTTTCACCGTTGAACAGAAAGGCCCAGGTGCATTATCATTATCTACTTGAAAGGGTAGAACACCGGCTGGGAGGAGAATTGTATTGCATTCGTGTCGTACCTCGTTATCGGAGCACGCAGTTGGTGGAAGGTTTTCTGTGGCTTTCATCAGCCGACTGGACTATCCGAAGAATGAATCTCAAGGGACGTTATGACCTGGTAAGGTTCCAACTGAGCATGCAAATGGGAGAGGAGGACGATACGAAATATCTTCCGGTACTGCTGAATCTTGACTTGAACTTCAAGTTTCTGAAGAATCATCTGGAGATGAAGTACACGGGGTGGATGAAGTATTCATCAGTCGTTTATCGTAAGCCGGGGGAGGAATGGATTGTCAAGAAAACGAACGACCATAATCTGTCGAATTCTTATACCTTGTCGTGTGATACTAGCCGGCTTGTGGTGGAGCGTGACTCGTTCAACCGCATCCGTCCGATTCCTTTGTCTGCTTATGAGGATTCGCTTTACCGTTCGGCAGATGAGCGGCGATTGAAACGGGAGGCTGATACGATAAAGGCAGAGCCTACGAAACTGAAGAAGAACATGGTATTCTTGGGCCAGTTGGGGGATGCCTTGATTAGCAGTTATGACATTGACATCTCTAAAGTGGGAAGCATTAACTGCTCTCCGATTATCAATCCCTTATTAGTGAGTTATAGCCACCGGAACGGAATATCCTATCGGCAGGTGTTTAAGTACAACAAGCTTTTCCATGACGGGCGCCTGTTGCGTATTGTTCCTCAGATTGGTTATAATTTTACAAAGAAAGAGTTTTATGCCAAGGCAGATGTGGAATATATTTACAACCCTCGAAAGCTGGGGTCCATTGAGATACATGGAGGAAATGGTAACCGTATTTACAGTAGTGTTGTGCTTGATCAGCTGGAGCAGATTCCGGACAGTGCCTTTACGTTCGATGGACTGGAACTGGATTACTTTAAGGATGTATATGTGGATGTGTCGCATAATATAGAGCTGTGTAACGGCTTAAAGCTGGGCACAGGTTTGGCCATGCATTGGCGATATACAAAAAGTTCACCGGAGGTAGAAGCGCGTGTACGTTCCAATTATAATAGTTTTGCTCCTCGTATTCGTTTGGAATGGACACCGGGTATGTATTACTATATGAACGGTAACCGAAAGATAAATGTCGGTTCCTTCTTTCCTACCTTTATGCTGGATTATGAACGGGGTATCAAAGTCTTAAAGAACTCCGGTACCTACGAACGAATTGAAGGCTCTGTAGAGCAGGTCATTCGTTTGAAAAATGTGCGTTCACTGGCTTATCATGTGGGGGCTGGAATGTTTACTAACCAGTCGGATATGTACTTTGTGGATTATGCGCATTTTGCCAACTTGAATCTTCCTCAGGGATGGAATGACGATATTGGAGGTACGTTTCAGATGCTGGACGGTCGTTGGTATAATGCTTCCAGTCACTACATACGAGGAAATCTGACTTTTGAGGCGCCTTTCATACTCTTATATCCGGTCACTCGTCTGTTGTCGTTCGTACAGAAGGAACGTATTTATACGGGTATCCTTTTTATGCCTCATCTGAATCCTTACCTGGAATTCGGTTACGGGTTTGCTACCCACCTGTTTGATGTGGGTGTCTTTATCGGAAATGAAAAAGGTAAATTTACATCTGTGGGATGTAAATTTACCTTCGAATTATTCAACAAATAAAATAGTTGCTTATACTAACTCGTCCGAAGTGTATCCTTGTGGAAGCGGACGGCAGTTATATCCTGAAGCCATGATTTCGCCATAAGCTCCAGCAGAACGCAGGGCAATCAGGTCGCCACGGTGTACTTTGTTCAGGTCAATAGCCTTGCCGAACACATCGGATGATTCACAAATCGGACCTACCACATCGTATGTTTCTACAGGTTCTTCCGAGGTCAGATTCTCAATCTTATGATAGGCCTGATACAGAGCCGGACGAATCAGGTCGGTCATACCTCCATCTACGATAGCAAATTGCTTGTTGGTACCCTGTTTTACGTAAGTTACCTTGGTAATCAGGCTTCCGCATTGTCCAACTACGGCACGTCCCAATTCAAAATGAAGTGTCTGTTGCGGACGCAGACGCAGGTGCTTGTGATAAGTAGCAAAATATTCTGCAAAGTCAGGAATTGGTTGGCGGTTGGGGTGTGCATAATCAATACCCAAGCCACCTCCTACATTGATATGCTCTACAATAATCTGACGTGCAAAGAGCTTTTCCTGTAACTCATTTACACGATTGCAGAGCGCCACAAAGTCGCCCATATCTAGAATCTGTGAGCCGATGTGGAAATGTAATCCTACAAACTTCACGTTTTTCATCTCCAGTGCCAGGTCAATTACGCGGTCCATGTCCTGTATGCTGATACCGAATTTATTTTCTGCCAGCCCGGTGGTGATATTGGCATGTGTATGAGCACCTACATCCGGATTGATACGGAAAGCTACGCGGGCAATCTTGTTCTTTGCTGCAGCCAATTCGTTGATGACCTCCAGTTCTGGAATAGACTCAACGTTAAAACAAAAAATGTCATAATCCAGTCCCAGATTGATTTCCTTGTCTGTTTTTCCTACTCCAGCATATACAATTTTGCTGGCAGGGAAACCGGCTTTGATGGCTGCTTTGATTTCACCTCCGCTCACGCAATCGGCTCCTAGTCCGCTCTCACGGATAATCCCCAGTACTTTCGGATTGGCGTTTGCCTTTACTGCATAATGTACGCAGAATTTATTGTATTTACCTGCTTCTTCCTTGATTTTGTTCAAAGTTTCACGAAGCAGATTCGTATCATAATAATAAAATGGAGTTTCCAGTTTTCGGAATTGTTCTATTGGAAAATTAGCTTTCATAAAACGGGTTTAGTTGTGATTGTTGTTATATTAGAAGAATAAAAAAGGCGGTGATGCGGTTTTTACTGACCGTATCCTCCGCCTTTAGCTTTTATAAAAGGTTGCTTTTATTTCTGGTTACTGTTAAACAGTACGTTGCTCAAAGATTGCAGAGCCTGCTTCTTGTCTGATTCACGAATCAGGAAAGAAATGTTGTAGTTGCTTCCACCGAATGAAATCATACGTACAGGAATTTCACGCATTGCATCCAGTGCTTTTGCTTCGAAACCAACGTTCTCCCATTCCAAGTCACCTACTACACAGACGATACACATGTCATGGTCTACCGTTACCGTACCGTATTTTTTCAGGTCGTTTACGATTTCATTCAAGTGCTTCGTGTTGTCAATCGACATGGATACACCCACTTCTGAAGTACATACCATATCAATCGGAGTCTGGTAGCTTTCAAAGATTTCGAACACCTTGCGGAGGAAACCGTGAGCCAGCAACATACGGCTTGACTTAATCTTGATGGCCGTGATGTTATCCTTTGCAGCTACAGCCTTGATTTTACCTTTTTCCGTATCGTTAGAAATCAGCGTACCCGGAGCGGTTGGTTCCATGGTGTTCAGCAAACGTACCGGAATGTTGGCATATTTAGCCGGCTGAATACAAGTGGGATGCAGAATTTTTGCACCGAAGTAAGCCAGTTCAGCCGCTTCTTCAAAGTGAAGCTGACGTACCGGAGAAGTCTTGTCTACCACGCGTGGGTCGTTGTCATGCATACCGTCGATGTCAGTCCAAATCTGGATTTCAGACGCATTGATGGCAGCTCCAATCAGAGAAGCTGTGTAGTCACTTCCTCCACGCTGCAGGTTGTCGATTTCGCCGTACGCGTTGCGGCAGATAAATCCCTGAGTAATATAGATTTCATAACCCGGGTTAGCTTCCAGTTGTGCCGACAGCTTTTCGCGGATGTAAGTCAGGTCCGGTTCGCTGTTCTTGTCGGTACGCATGTATTCCAATGCCGGAATCAATGTAGCGTTTACTCCCTGTTCGCACAAGTAATTGGTCACCATGTTGGTAGAAATGATTTCTCCCTGAGCCAAGATGACTTTTTCTTCAAATAAAGTAAATATGTCTTTCGTATAAGAACGAATGTAATCGAATACAGATTTTACGAAATCCAGTGTCTTCTGTTTATATTCTTCGGTAGAATACAACTCATCAATGTGCTGTTTATATTTCGCTTCCAGTCTATTGATGATTTCATTTGCACCTTCTGGATTTTTCTTGTACAGATAATCCGAAATTTCAACCAATGTGTTAGTCGTACCTGACATGGCAGACAGGACTACAATTTTCTGTTCGCCGTCAGTGATTAATTTGGCCACATCCTTCATTCTTTGTGCAGAACCCACAGATGTACCTCCAAACTTTAAAACTTTCATTTTACGTTTCGAATTTTAAATGTTCTATAATTAATTAATTTCGGGAGCAAATGTAATAATAAAAACCCTATTTTGAGGTCATTTTGGCAAAAATCCTTTTACTCCTTTGTCTTTTTTATGAATTTGTCGTTTCCGTAAGCCGGTGATGTTCGCATTTGTACACTTTTCCGGGATATTCCGAAAGCAAGTTCAGGTTGTGCGTAGTCATCAGAATGGCCGAGCCTTGGCGGCAGATGTCCTGCAATAATTCCACGATGCGGCGTCCGGTATCCACGTCCAGGTTGCCAGTCGGCTCGTCGGCCAGGATGATTTCCGGCTTGTTCAGGATGGCCCGGGCGATAACGATACGTTGCTGTTCTCCACCGGAAAGCTCGTTGGGCATTTTATATCCCTTGTTTTCCATACCTACCTGCTGTAAGACTTCTCCGATTCGTCGTTCTATTTCGGTACGGCTTTTCCATCCGGTAGCTTTAAGCACGAATTTCAGGTTCTCGTGCACGGTACGGTCTGTCAATAGCTGAAAGTCCTGAAACACAATACCGAGTTTCCGGCGAAGGGTAGGGAGGTCCTTTTGTTTCAGGCTACGCATGGCATTTCCTAGCACCCATGCTTCTCCGTCATCAATCTCCACCTCACCGTAGATGGTTTTCAGGAGAGTAGACTTTCCGCTACCCACCTTCCCGATGAGATAGACAAATTCGCCTTTTCGGAGTTCCAGGTTTACATCCGAAAGAATCTCCTGACCTTGCAGGCTCACGTTTACGTGCTGGTAAGAAATGAGTGGTTGTTCTTCCATATCTCGTGATTAGTGTTTTTTCCAGGTGGCACTGTGACGCTCTTTCAATTCACGGGCTAAGTCTTCAATGCGGTAGCCTTTGTAAGTAAGCAGTACAATCAAGTGGTAAAGCAGGTCGGCTCCTTCATAAATCAGGCGTTCGTCGGTTCCGTTGCAGGCTTCGAGGATGGTTTCCACAGCTTCTTCGCCCACCTTTTGTGCCATCTTGTTGACTCCCGAATTGAACAGGCTGGTGGTGTACGACTTCTCCGGCATTTCCTGACGGCGATGGTCGATGAAATCCTGCAACTCTTTCAAGAACATGATGTCCTGCTCATTCTTGTCTCCCCAGCAAGTATCTGTACCCTTGTGGCAGACAGGACCTTCCGGATGTACCATGATGAGCAGTGTGTCGTTGTCGCAGTCAGCTTTTACCGAAACCACGTGCAGAAAGTTTCCGCTTTCTTCTCCTTTGGTCCACAAGCGGTTTTTGGTACGGCTGAAGAAAGTCACTTTACCCGTTTCCATGGTTTTCTCGTAGGCTTCCTTGTTCATGAATCCCAGCATCAATACTTTCTGTGTATAGTTATCTTGGATAATGGCCGGAATCAAGCCATTCATTTTTTCAAAATCCAGTTCCATAATCTTACTTTATATAATTAGTTAGTTGAAATAGTTATCTGCGCACAGCGATACCTTCTTTGCAAAGGTAATCTTTTAATTCGGGAATTGGTATTTCACCAAAGTGAAAAACACTGGCAGCCAGAGCGGCATTAGCTTTTCCTAACGTAAACGCATCACGGAAATCCTCTTTCTTGCCAGCTCCTCCGGAAGCGATGACCGGAATGGTCAGCCGGTCAGCCAGCTCAGCCAGTGCTTCGTTGGCATATCCTTCCTTTACCCCGTCGTGGTCCATGCTGGTAAATAAGATTTCCCCGGCTCCACGGCTGTTGGCTTCTTCCGCCCATTCCATAAGAAAACGGTCGGTCTCCAGCCTTCCTCCGTTGAGGTAACATTTCCAGCCTTGCGGGGTCTGTCGGGCATCAATGGCTACCACACACACCTGTGATCCGAAATGACGGGCGATGTCATCAATGAGCTGCGGGTTCCGGATGGCCGAAGAGTTGATAGACACCTTGTCGGCTCCGGCATTTAGCAGACGTTCCACATCACTCAGTTCATGAATACCTCCTCCCACGGTGAAAGGAATGTTGATTTCTGCAGAGATGCGTTTTACCAGCTCCGTAAACGTTTTCCGTCCTTCGTGGCTGGCAGTGATGTCCAAATAAACCAGTTCGTCGGCTCCTTGTTCGCTGTAAGCCTTTCCGAGCTCCACCGGGTCGCCCGCTTGTCGCAGATTGACGAAGTTGGTACCTTTCACCGTTTGTCCGTCTTTGATGTCAAGACAGGGTATAATTCTTTTTGCTAACATAATCAGTTTCTTGAGTTAAGAGTTAAGGAAGAAAAGCTTTCAAGTCCTGCAGGGTGATACGCCCTTCATAGAAAGCCTTGCCGAATACCACTGCCGGAATATTTGCTTCGTTCAGTGCTTCAATGTCCTTCATGCCGCTGATGCCTCCGCTGGCTATCAGATGCAGGTCGGGGTGAGCCTCCATGATTTGCTTGTATAGCTCCAAAGACGGCCCGTTGAGCATTCCGTCGCGAGAGATGTCCGTGCAGAGTACCTTTGCGACACCTTTCTTTATATAGTCATCCAAGAACGGCATCAGCTCCAGACGGCTGCATTCCAGCCATCCGTTGACGGCTATTTTCCCGTCTTTGGCATCTGCTCCTAAAATAATCCGTTCACTGCCATATACCTCCATCCATCGGTTGAACGTATCCGGCTCCTTTACGGCGATGCTGCCCAGCGTTACCATCTGCGCTCCGCTTTCGAAGGCAATGTGCAAGTCTTCATCGCTTTTGATGCCTCCGCCAAAGTCAATGACCAGCGAAGTCTGTCCGGCTAGTGCTTCCAGTACCTTATAGTTTACCACATGCTTGGAAGCCGCTCCGTCCAGGTCGACCACATGCAGGCGATGGATGCCATGCGCTTCAAACATCTTGGCCACTTCCACCGGATTCTCGTTGTAAACCTTTTTCGATTGATAATCACCTTGAGAAAGTCGCACACACTTCCCGTCGATGACATCGATGGCTGGTATAAGTTCTATCATATTTTATATAATGTTTTGTGATTAGAGATTCAAAAAGTTGCGCAGGATACATTCTCCCACCTTTCCGCTTTTTTCCGGATGAAACTGGGTGGCATAGAAATTATCTTTGTGCAAGGCTGCACTGAAAGGGGTGATGTAGTCGGTTGTAGCCGCTGTAAATTCGTTGACCGGCACATAGAAACTATGCACGAAATATACGAATTCTTCTTCTTTCATGCCTTGAAAGAGCGGGCTGCGGAGATGTGACAATGTATTCCATCCCATGTGAGGAACTTTCTCTTCAGGATTGGTCGACTGGAATCGCTTGACTTCCGTATCGAAGATTCCCAGACAGTCCGCATCACCTTCTTCCGAATGGCGGCAGAGCAACTGCATCCCCAGGCAAATACCTAATACTGGTTGTTTAAGTTCTTTGATGAGAAGATCCATGTGGCAAGCTTTCAGGTAATCCATGGTGGTACGTGCTTCGCCCACTCCCGGAAAAATTACCTTGTCGGCACTGAGCAGTGTCTCCTTGTCGTTGGTGATGACAGGTTCCACACCCAGTCGCTTCAGTGCACAATCCACCGAAAAGAGGTTGCCTGCATTGTATTTTATGATTGCAATTTTCATTCAGTGCTGTTTTTTTTGTAGAAAAATAGTTTTTGCAAAAGTAACGAATTATAAACAATCTCCTAATAAAAGCGACAAAAAGTTTGTCTGTGATGGTGGTTTTCTGACAAGGTTTTTGTAAGAAGGCTCTGTACGTGGCTTTCTAAAAAATGGAGTGTAAAACTTTTTTGAATATTTTTTCGGAAAGCTATTGCAGATTCAAAAAAAAGCACTACCTTTGCATCGCAATCGAGAGAGATAGCAACGAAAAACTTAATGGTGCGTTAGTTCAGTTGGTTAGAATACATGCCTGTCACGCATGGGGTCACGGGTTCGAGTCCCGTACGCACCGCAGTAAACATTGGAAATCAATGTTTTACAAATTAGACAACCAACTTTACACCCAAGAATGTAAAGTCGGGTGTTTTTGTTATTCTCCTACTTTTTTATAGTACATCAAGCAAATCGGACGGGGTATGGAATACATAATCTGCATCGATATCATTTTGTGTTGTTGAATTTCCCCATAATGCAATACCAAAAGCTACATTTGCGCCATTCGCGCATAAACTATCGTAAGCGGTATCGCCGACATAAAGTGCTTCCTTTGCACTAATCCCAGATAAGGACAGGTAAGTTATCAAAGGTGCAGGATTGGGTTTTGGGAAAGGGGCATCTTCCACACATATTACTCTGTCAAAATAATGCGTTGCGTCAAAGACTGATGCAAAATCTTCATTATACTCATTTCGATTCTTGGAAGTGACAATGCCCAATGAATATCCACCGACTTTTAACGAAGCCAATAAAGCAGGAATACCTTTGAAAAGTCTTATACTTGATTTATACCTCAACAAATACTCATTCCATTTACGATTTGCAGTCCTTGCATCGGATATGCCCAATCTGTGTAGTGTAACTTCGCCCGGTATGCCCAAAGCAAATTTCAATTCTTCCACAGGTATATCTTTCTGCAGTATCTCTGCAACAGTATCTTTCAGACTTTGCAGAATGGCAGATTCGGTATCAAGCAGAGTACCATCAATATCAAATATGATATGTCTGTATTTATTCATGGCTTCCATTATCAATCTGCTTTATTACCCTGCAAGGATTTCCTACCGCCACACAGCTTTCAGGAATCGAACGGGTCACCACGCTGCCCGCACCGATTACACTGTTCCGTCCGATAGTAACTCCCGGCAAAATAATCACACCACCTCCAATCCATACGCCATCTTCAATTTTTACAGGCAAAGCATAAGTACGGCAAATCTCTTGTCCTTCAGACCAGTCCTGCACCATGCGTTCATTTACTCTTATGGAATGGGTGGCCGTATATATCTGTACATTGGAAGCAATAAGCACATTGCTGCCAATATCAATGCGGTTGTTGTCTACGAAAGTGCAGTTCATATTAATAATCACTTTGTCGCCTATGAAAATATGCTTTCCATATTCACAATGGAAATCAATATCCACATGCACTCCTTTACCCATACTACCGAGCATGTCATGTAACAAGGCTTGCCTGCGTTCCATGTCAGCATAGTCCGTGGCATTGAACTGCGCCAATAGCCGCCTTGTGCGTAAAATCATTTCTACTATTTTCGGGTCTTTGCCTCCGATGAAAGGCTCACCCGCCATACATTTCTCATATTCCGTTTTCATTCTATCAGACCTTTCACTTAATCAAATTTTACTTGCCAATCTTCATCCCGGTATGCCGAGAAGCACATTTCTATTTGTTCCTTGTTATTCTTTTCTTCAGCTAGTACGGGAAGTTCATCCAGCCCGAAATAACGGCTCTCCACCGTTTCTATATTAGGTTGAAAATTTCCTCCTAAAACGTTGCAGAGTACAAAAACCTTGCATACATTATATGCATACGGAGGTTGGTTGTGTCTGTTTCTGTCTTGCAGGGCGATAATACGCACTGCTTCCACGTCCAATCCGGCTTCCTCCCGTACTTCCTTGACCGTATTTGATTTTATAGTTTGCATGACATCCACCCATCCGCCAGGCATAGACCATGTGCCATTCTTTTCCTTTACTAACAGGATTTTATTGTCAGCAAAGATGGCTGCACGTGTGTCCAATTTTGGAGTTTGGAAGCCTGTTTCGTTACAGAACAAGCCCTGCACCTGTTCCAAAGGTAGACCGCTTTGTAAGCTCATCATTTCTGCGGCTATTGCTCTGATACGTTCAAACCGTTCCTTGTCAAAATCGTCTTTTGTATAAGCTAATCCGACTTGAGCCAAGAACTGAAGTTCTTTAGCCCATTTCAACCATTTCAGATTACATTTATTATTATCCATTATGACAATGTGTTTAATCTCTTGCAAAAATATATTTTTCGCCATATTCAACCTAAACAATCGAATGAAAATTCAAATCTTAAGGTAAAACCTACTTGGAAACACTTTCTTTATAATCTAAACCTTCCTCTTTTTTTCGATTCATCAGGCGTTTTCTGGAAACCATGCCCTAACTTGCCAAACTGTTCTTTGAACCATTCGCCAATCGGTTGTCTGTTTATGGTCAGTACCAGTTTAGTGTCATCGGTCGGATTTTTCTCTACCTTGAAAATATCGTTTCTGATGTCAAACTTCCGCCTGTGTTCTTCGGAATAAATCCTGCCATTACACCTGATAGCCTCTTTCTTTGTCAGAAGGCTCTCTATCATTTCTTTGGTGAAGCCGATGGCAGCGCACAGCTTTTCCATTCGCAGCATTTCTTTGAGCATCGGGAACCATTTGAACGCCTTTTCAAGAATAGCATTCAGCCGTGATGTTTCCTTGTCTTTGGCTTCAAGCTCCTGATTGTGTATTCCTTGCAGATTGCGTATCTGCTTGCCGTGCTGTTCCTGCATGTGTTGCATTTGGGCTTTCAAATCATCAATTCCCTTATCCCGTTTGGCAATTTCCTGACGCAATTCTTCATTGGATAGTTCCAGCTTCTTCATTTTCCCGCTGCCGAAAAGATAACCCACTCCGCTTACTATGACCGTAGCAGCATCGGTGGCTGCGCCTTTGAGCTTGTTCGTGCGTATCTCCGATTTCACCTGACGGAGTTCCTGTTCGGCAAGATTTATCTGTTCTTCTTTGCGCCGTTTTGCAGTATCCATGCGTTGCAGTTCGGCTTTCTGCTTCTCAATGATAAAATCGTTCCTCTCCAGATGTTTTTTGCCTGTTACGGCCTTTGACTGTCCACGCTCCATCAGCAGGATGTCGGATGCCAAACTCTGCATTTCGGTCATATCCTCGTCATTGAGTTTGCGGCTCTTGCCTGTATCGTGGTTCATCCAGTCAAATACGATATGGGCATGGTAATTCGGTTTGAACCACCTTTCGCCTACCTTGAAACTCTCCCTGTCATCCACTTCGGGCTGTCCGTTCAGCCAATGCCCCTCGTCCTTGTGCAGGAAGATTTGGAGCGGTGTGATGCCCCAGCGTCTTTGGCACTCCTCGCCAAACTTATGCACATTTGCCAGTGTGGTGTCAGGTCTGATGAGCAACACTCCCTCACGTATGGGTGAACATCCTGTCACTTTGATAATCTTGCCGTTCTTGCCTTTGCGCTCACGTTCTTTTTCCTGCATGGCACGACCTGTCTTTTCCTTGACCATCCGTTTGATGTTCTCATAGTGCATCTGCAATTCGGGACTGCCGAAGTCCGGGTTTATCCACTGCTCGTTATTTGCAGAGAGTTCGGATACCACATATACTTTGGATTTTCCGATATTGCGCATATACTCGGCAGTTCTCCGGTTATGAGCCTCGCTTGATGCCACGTTGCAAGGCTTGATATGTATGCTTGATTTTGTTGCCATCTATTCAATTTTTAATTTGATTGTTTACTAAATCTGTTTGTTGCTTTCCGCACATATCCGCAAGGGGTTCTTAGGGGTGCAACCCATGAGCGGAGTTTCCAAAGAGAGGGTCACTCTTTGGTCGGGTTGCATAGGGCTGAAAGCCCTTGCCGGGTTCTTAGGGCAGCGTCCTAAGCCCCTCGGGAGAGCCCACAACTACGCAAGCGAAGCGTGTAGTTATAGTAGGCTATAACCGGAAGCCTTTCGGTTTCTTGGATAACGCATCATTCCTCTTTTTGACGGATTGCATTTGCTCTTTTCTATCCGCCATGCGTTTCTGCAAATACTCGTTCAGGTCTTTGCATCCGCTGTAGATTTGTGAAGCGTCCCGTATATGCTGGGTGCTGTCGTATTCCTTGCGGATTTGCTGAAGGGCTTCCATTCCTGCACGGTCATTGTCAAAAAAACAGTGGATGCGCTCATAGCTTCCCAAGGGGTAGAGTGCCTTGGAAACATTGGTGACAGAGTTCAGCACCATGTAATCCTGCCTGTCGAATTCAGGGTATTGCGGACAGCTTTCGAGCCGTAGGGTCAGAAATGAGAGGTAGTCCATAAATCCCTCAAAAACGTAACACGTGTTCCTTGGCTCTCCTGATTGCCTGATATGGGATATTTCTTTCGGAGCGATACACCCCTTGAAATATCGGTTGCGGATTTCATAGCCGCCCGACATGTTGGGAAACGCAATGGCGAAGTACCGTTTGCCGTTGTGCGTAAACCGCGCTTCCTTACATTCTCTTTTCGCCAGTGCCGGATTTATTCCCCTTTTCTGCAAGTAAGCGAGCAAGGAAGGAGAAGAAAGCGGCACGATTTCCAACTGTTGGAAACTCGGTTCTGTAAATGACTGCTCGCGAAAAGAGAAAGAAACGGGACGCACGTGCGGTGCCTGTTCCTCTATGCGTTTCAAAAGGTACGGCACGCTGTCCGTTGCATAGAGGTGCGAAGCCAGCGCGATGATGTTGCCGCCCTTGCCGAGCGCAAAATCATACCATTGGTTCCGCTCGGTGTTCACCTTGAACGAGGCTTCGGTTTCTTCTCTGAACGGTGACTTGTACCACAGGTTGATGCCCTGCCGCTTCACCGGGCTATATCCCAAGCTGTGCAGGTATTCTTCCAGTCTGATTTGTTTTGCTGTCTGTATGTCCATAAATGATTGTCTTTATCGGTTATTGTTTGTTTTTCTTTTCGCCAGTACTTATTCGTATAGGTTACTGGCAGTATAATCACTTCACTTTATTGTCGTATATATAGAATACGGCTTAAAGTGAAGCGGTTTGATGTGTCCCTGCAACCACTTCGCTTTATCCTAATATATAGACCCGGAGAATAAAGTGAAGTGATTGCAGGAAGCGTGTCAATAGTGGAAATCCGGTTCGTACCTGTACTTCCTGCCGTTCTCCTGCACTATCATCCGCTTGTTCTTCAACACTGTGATGAGTTTGACCAGCTTGTTGTCGCTTAACGGAACACCCACCAAGGCATACGACTCTTTCAATGCTTTGCTCAGTTCCTTATATCCGTATTCGTCCTGTAACGAAAATGCTGCTTCCAGTGCTATCCGGTGTTGTTGCTCGGAAATGTCCTTGCAGGCATCGAACCTTTCGCCTTGGGGTCTGCCGGGTGTTTTGGCTTCTGTCTGGTAATCCTCTATCAGTTCAGGCAGTGCCTTGTCATTGACGCGGAAGGCAAACGGCTCGAAGTCCATTGCACGGATGTGCATGGCGGAAACCTTGCTTATGTCCCCGTTGCTTTTGTCCTTTTCAACGAGCAGCACGGTTTCAGCCTTGTTGTTCAGTTCCGTGCCGATATGTCCCCTCGCGTTCTCATCGCCCTTGTTCTGGTGGAGTATCGTGTGGATATGTATCTGCCTGTCGTCCGTCCACTGCATCAGTTTCGATATGATGCGTGTCGATTCGCTGGGACTGTTGATGTCATACACCATGTCACGGATACCGTCTATCACCACCAGACCAAGGTTCGGCGTATGGTAGATTGCCTGTTCGACAATCCTTATGCGCTGCTCCGGCGTGTATTTCCGCAGGGCAAGGAACTCAAGGTTTTCGTTGTCCCTGTCATCGGGCAGCCCTGCCATGCGCATAATGCGTTCCATCACATTCAGGCAGTGGTGGGGGCTTTGCTCCGTATCGACATACAGCACTTTCCGCTTGGCTTCGGGAAGTTCAGCCGCATACCTGAGCACCGTACCGTTCTTCAATGCCGCAGCCACGATAGCCGACACATTGAATGTCTTCTTGCTTTTGGCTTTGCCGATGGATGCACTGAAATTTCCCAACGTACCGATTACGGAACCTTTCACGTTGAGGATTTCGGGCGCTTTCTCGTATTTTCCCGACAGGCTCAGCCGTGAGGCTTGCCAGAGGATTACCGCCTGTTCGTCCGATATTTCCCGGATGTCTTTCATATAGTCCATAGCGATTCCTCCTGTTACTTGCGTCCACCAGTTTTCTTTCCTGCCAGTTCAAGGGCAAGCTCCGCATCCACGATAATCTTGCGCCCTATCTGGGTGATTGCCTTGTCTATCTTTCCGCTTTTCTTTATGCGGTTGGCGGTAGGCAGGCTACATCCGAACAGCCTGGCTATGCCGGGTATTCCGTACACATATTTCCTGCTTGTGTCCGTTACGGGCTGCGGCTGCGCTTCCGTCTGAACGGATGCGTGCCTGCTCAACATTATGAACTCTTCGCCTGTCATCTGCCAGACGGGTTTGGATAATAATTCTTGTAGATTTTGCATAGTTCTACTTTTTTTGATTCAACAATCAGCCCTGCGCACTGGCTGTTATTTCTGTTCTCGAACGATGCAAAATTAGGTATGGTTACGGGTGGTAAGGATGGGGACGGCGCAAGTCGAATATCGCTGTATCTTATTGAATATCAGAAAATAAAAATACCACTCAAAAATTACTTTGAGTGGTAAAAGTGGAACTTTCGTAAAGAATCAGGATATATCGCGGATTATCTGAATATATGTTCCATTTCCTTGGCGAAATTCTGGTTGCTGTCACTCGGAAAATCGGAAACTGGCTCCTTGTACTTGGACTTGTAGTAGCTGTCATCAATATCCAGCAGTTTCAGTATCCCGGCTTTCCATTTGTCCCTGTCCTGTTTGGGGAGTTTCTCGCCCATCAGAAATATCAGATAGCATACACGTATTTTCTCTCTCGGTTTAATTCTCAACTTGCAGTTGCAGGGGTGCAGGTTCATATTGGCATGGAAATCTGGTGCGGGAATTTCCTCGAACTGTTCTCCAACACATACCTCATGAATGAGCGAAAGCAATTTCATGCTGAAATACTCTTGTTGTTCATCCGCCGTTTCCTGCTGACTGATTGGCTTGCCCGGCTCGTCCTGTCGTATCCCGTCAGGAATGTATTTCTTCAATATATCCAGCAAAAGGCAGCTTTGACGGTACATGTCCGCACAACGGTTCTTCATATATAGGAATGCCTCTTTCCTTGCTGCCTTTTGCTGGTCATAGAGTTCATTCAGTTTGGCTCTTTCCTTGTCATATTCAGCCTTGCAACGTTCATATTCTTTTTCAGCCTGTTTTTCCTCTTCGGCAGTATGTTCCCTGTAACCGATGGAATCATACCTGTTGTTGGCTTCATTCAGCGGTTTGCTTAGGCTCCTTGTTACATCCAGTTGGGCTTCAATTTCAAGGGAATACCTTTCCATGTGTCGATAGCAAGCACGCTCTACGGCATTATCACTCAACGGGCACACCTCATAAGCCTGTATGCTCTTTTCTATTTCGGTTTTCAGGCTGTTGAGTATCAAGATGTATTGTTCTTTTTGCCTGTCAAGCACCAGTTCAAGGATAGCAGCCTCAAAAAACTTCATGTCATTGTATTCCTGACAGAAATCGGAAATGAATTTTTGCCTGTCAAAAGAGAAAACGCGATTGTCTATATAGTCCCTGTATATTCTGTTAAGTTCCCCGTATTGGGGAATCATCGTCTGTATATTGTCTGCCATAAGCGTTCTACTTTTGTCTGTTCCTTTCATTGTCAAGAAGCATCGTCAGTTCTTCTTCCACCTGTTCAATGCTTGGCAACGCCGATTTCAGGCTTTCCGGCACAGCCTTGCTGAGCTGATAATCGCTGATGCCGATAGGCTGGTCATAGCCTGTCAATGCATACTGCGCTACAATCTCATCTTTGCCCTTGCATAGCAGCAGCCCGATGGTCTTGTTGTCATTCTCTCCCCTCAGTTTGTCGTCCACCACATTGATGTAGAAGTTCAACTGTCCGGCGTATTCCGGTTTGAACGGGGTAGCTTTCAGTTCCACAACTACGTATGCATGGAGCTTTATGTTGTACAGAACCAGGTCGGCATAGAAATCGCTGTCGCCAATCTGGAAATGTTTCTGCCTTGCGACAAAGGCGAATCCGTTGCCCATTTCCAAGAGATAACGGGTAACGTGCTTTACCAACTGTTCCTCTAAGTCCCTTTCGTCCGCACGTTCTTTGGCTCCTGCCAAATCAAAGATATACGGGTCTTTCAACAGGTAGTTGGCAAGGTCGCTTTGAGGTGCGGGAAGCGTGGCGGTAAAATTGTTGACCTTGTGGCTGTTGATTTGCCGTTCAAACAATTTGCTCTCAATCTGCATTTTAAGGACATTGCTGCTCCAGCCCATTTCCACGGATTGTTTCATATACCAGTACTCCACGCCCAACGGAAGCGAACTGTTGAGCATAATCACATGGCTTGCCCAATTGATTCTTGCGACAGGCGATGCCAGGAACAGCTTTTCTATGTTCTCAATCGGTATTTGGTAAGCGGCAGCGACTGTTTGGGCTACATCCTGAATTTGTGCAAGAGGTTCTTGCACAATTGCAATTTCCTTATTGTCTGATGATTGAATTTGCGCAAGAGGCTCTTGCGCAAATGTCATATTGTTCAGGCTTTGAAGTTCATCCGTGATTTTCTGCACACTTGGAGTAAGTAATTTCGCATCGGTTTCTATAAAACTCCGTAATGCGCCCAATGGATAGGAGCGTGCGAACTGGCACATATAAGCCAAGTTCCTGACCGAATACCCTTTCTTTTCGGGATAACTGAACCGTATCGCCTGCGCCAGTTTCTTGATGACCTTGCCGCCCCAGCCTTGTCGGTTCTGGTGGTACAATATATAATTACCCATTTTCCAGTAATGGAACAGCATCTGCGCATTGGCGGCACTGATGAGCCGGACTTGCGCCTGCTCTATCTCTGAACCAATGGCATTGACAAAAGCCTCGAAACTTCTTTTCTCTATATTGTTATTGTTGTTGTTCATTGTTGTATGTATTGAAATTCACAAAGGTAAGCCAAATTACAGGCTTTCCATGAAACTTGCTGATTGTTTTTTACAGTTGGTTGAATTTGCTCATCGCACTGGCTTTCACATCATCGGTAATGTCGATGTAGGGTTTCATAGCCTTGTAGTCGCTATGTCCCGTCCATTTCATCACTACCTGTGCCGGAATGCCGAGAGCCAGAGCGTTACAGATGAAAGTCCTTCTCCCGGCATGGGTGCCCAGCAATGCGTATTTGGGTGTAATGGTGTCTATACGGCTGCTTCCTTTGTAGTAGGTTTCACTTACAGGCTCGTTGATTTCGGCAAGCTCGCCCAACTCCTTCAAATAATCGTTCATCTTTTGGTTGCTGATGACCGGGAGAGCCTTATGTCCCTCAAACTCCACATCTTTATATTTATCTAGTATCGCTTTGCTGTGGTTGTTCAGCTCGATGATAAGCCTTTCGGCGGTCTTTACGGTGGTGATTTCTATATATCCGTCCCTGATGTCGCTTTTCTTCAGATTATGTACATCCGAATACCGGAGTCCGGTAAAGCAACAGAACAGAAAGACATCCCTCACCCGTTCAAGATATTGCTTGGTTTCGGGTATCTGATAATTTTTGAGTTTGTTCAGTTCTTCCCAAGTGAGGAATATCACCTTTTTCGGTGTGCTTCGCAATTTGGGGTTGAAATCTTCATAGGCATTGTTCATGCAATACCCTTTCTTGGTACACCAGCGCAGAAACCATTTCAGATAAGCGACTTGTTTCATGATGGATGTGTTCCGCATATCTTCGGTGTCTTTCAGGAAATTCACATACTTTGTTAGCTTGGGTTCATCCAACGATTCAAAAGTCAGTCCCTTGTCAAACTTCTCAAGATGTTTCCTGACTGCGGCAAATTTCTCATAGGTGGCATCAGACCAGCCGTTTTGCGTGCCGCACTCCTTGATGAATTCGTCAAATACCTCCAAAGGCAGAAATACCACCGGAGCCTGTTCCCCATCTTCCTTTTTTTCATTGTGCAATCTGTTGAATGCGTCCTTTACCTGCTCGGTAGTCGGCATGAATCCCTGCACCTCGAACTCCTTGAAGATGTTCTGTATTTCGGTGTAGTATTTCAGCAAGTCCGCATTGATTTCCGATGCACTTTGCTTCAGCTTGTTGGTGCATCCGTTCTTCACACGCTGCTTGTCGGCATCCCATTTGGCGACATCAATGCGGTAGCCCGTTGTGAACTCAATGCGGTGGCTGGCGAAAACCACACGCATACGGATAGGGACATTCTCCACGATTGGCACTCCGTTCTTCTTCCGGCTTTCCAATGAAAAGATGATGTTTCTCTTGATGTTCATAGCTGGGTGTATTAAATCAACACCCAAATATACACCCAATAATTGAAACAGCAAAAGGTATTTAATGATATTTAGTAATATAGTTGATTTGTAATAACTTGATTATTATCAACATATTGCAGCTTTGTGAGATTTCTTGATTGTGTAAGTTAAAGTCCCGTACGCACCGCTTAAACGTCCTTAATTCGATAAGAATTAAGGACGTTTTTTATTTCTATCCCCCCTTGAAAAGGACTATTATATTGAACTCATTCAATGGGCTTGGTGGGAAAACATTTATAAAACAGATTACTTCTGTTTGAAAATAAAAAAATCCCCATAATTTATGGGGATAGAAAGAGATTCTTTTTTGGAGTATATCGTTTGTTTCCTGCAATGTTATAAGCAATATTCTTATATAGAAGTATATATGAGATTATTGTTTCTGGAAAAATGTGGTCCATAAATCTGGGCGGTCTGTGATAATCCCGTCCACAGGACAGGCTTTCCAGTTGTTGGGTTCCTCCAGTGTCCATATTTTTACTTCTTTACCTTGTGCATGGATTTTCTTTAGTAATGCAGGAGTTATTGCTCGATAATGAAAATTGAAAGAAGAGATATAATGGTATTTTTTTAAGCTGAAATAGGTAAATGTACCGTCAAAAATGACAGGAATCCATTGAAGTTTAAAAATAACCAGCTTCTCTAGTCGCACGGTATGGTCTAATGCGTGCAGTGTTTCTAGTACACTGTCATTGAATGATTGCACTATAATCCATTGGGATGCATGGTGTGCCTTGATAGATTCCAAAAGTTTTTGCTCGATACCTTGATAAAGGTTGTTTGTTCTTTTTATTTCTATTAGGAGACGGCACCTTCCGTTTATCAGTTTGAGAACTTCATCTAAGGTAGGAATCTTCTCATCTGTTTCCTCTCCGTTTTTATCTACAATATGGAATTTACGAATTTCATTTAATGTCATTTCAGCTATTTTCCCTGTTCCGGTAGTAGTACGGTCTATCGTCTGGTCATGACAAACAACCAATTCCCCGTCTTTAGTCAGATGGATGTCAATCTCTATCATGTCAGCTCCGGTTTGAATACCTTTCTCGATACACTGCAGACTGTTTTCCGGTGCCATTCCGGCTCCTCCTCGATGTCCTACGATTAGCATTTTATGATTTTCCGTTGGGAGATTTTCTTTATCAGCAAAAAAATTCACGATATAAGGCATGGTTGTGTAAATTATTAGAAAAAACAGTATTATGGATATAACGTAGATACATTTTTTCATAATTCAAAGTTTTAGTTTAAATAGATGCTTTAGTAAGATGCGTACTACTTGGTCATACCATGAAAAGCAATTCGGTGCGTTAATGGAGGTACACATAGCTTCGTATGCAAAATTATCAATAGCTTCTTCAAAAAGCAATCCCCATGTAAGGAATTTGCCGAATTTGTGGGTAAATAGGTCGGATAGGGTTTCTCCACTGGGATTATAGCTCAAAATCTCTTCTCTATACGTGGGGATTCCAGGAAAGCTTAACCCTATAAGTTCTTTTTTGATGAAAGTATCGGTTTCTGTTTGATAATAATTTTTAGCGGTACTCAATACATTGCCTACCACTTTGGTTAGATTATATTGGTATAATCCATTCCTGTTTGTGGTTTTCTCATCAATTTCCTTTACTTTTTCAGGTGTGTCATATTGTATAAGTATATATTTGAGTAACTCCATTGCAGTATGGATGTAGCCAAAATCTGTGATAAGCTCAGAAATGTTTTCAATGAGATGAATGAGCAGTTCTTTGTCTTTTTCACGAATGGCTATGTCTATAAGTTCATAAAACATTGGAACACATTTGCTGTCTCCTTCGTGAATGGTCCCATCTCCGCCATTGGCACAATACACCACACAGTACCACGTCATCACATTACGTTTGTATAATCCGTTCGGATTAGCTTTGTGACTGTTGGGGGCTTTGAATAATCCTTTGCAGCGCAAAGTCCATAGTTTACTTTCCCGTGTGTAAATTTCGGTTAGCTCCTGAAGATCCTCTTTGGTGTACAAAGCTATCTGGAAAAGTACATAAAGCATTGACATTTGCGAATAATCAAACCATTCAGATTGCCGGTATTCATCAGTAAAGAATTTTTCGACACATGGCTTTATGTTTTGCCACTTGCAGACTCCCATGATGACAAGAATTCTTTCTAGTGTGAAGTAGGTAAAACTGTCTCCTGTTTTATAGGCAGACAGAATGTAGGGATAAAAAAGTTTGAACCGTTCTTCCTCTTTCAAACAGGCAGGCGAGTTCTTGCATTCATGATATTTGCTGTGGTGCCATACAAAGCTCATCGCTTCTTTTATACATTCGCGTGTCCATTTTCCTTGTTGGCAAGGGGAGAGAAATTCTGGTTTGTTCCAGAATCCCTGGTATTCTATCGCATTGTTTACATAAACGGCTTGGAACGTAATTTGTTTGCGCATTAATATTTGTAACACGGGCATAAATATGCGAAGCAAATAGAAATTTAAAGTGAAATACCTTGCCATACATTCTATTTCTTGCAGCATATTCTTTACGATTACCCCGTCTTTTTGCCTTTTTACAAGTTCGTCTATCATCAGTAGTGTACCTAGTCGCGTAGCCGTTTCAAAGAATATGAAAGAGCGTTTCCGTGTGTGCTTCCTGCTCATGTTGAATAGTAGTGGACGCGATTTAACGAGACGGAACATTTGAAGGATGATGCTTTCACACAGGTTTCTTTTCAAGGGAGTATAATCCAATGTATGTGTTTTGTTTGATAAGTAGTAAGTGTACATACAAGCATCGTTCCGTACATCATGTATCGGATCTAGCATTAATCTCCATAAAAACTTCAGGGCATCATTCTTGTAAAGATTCTCATTAAAATAATCGGTCAGTAGAATTCCATTTATTGTGCTGACAGAGGCCAGTTTGCGCAGTCTGATGACTGGAGCCAGTTTTTGGGAGAGTAGTTTATAGTTTGCGATAACTTCTTCATTGGCTTGATTCGATTCTATTTTTTTGTTGATGGAATTTAATTGCGAAATGAGCTCGTTGCCATTGGCTATCTTTTCAGACAGCATTTTGTCAATCAGGCAAAAAAGCTCATTTTCGTAATTCTCCCTTATTAACATATTCATAACCTCGGTCAGAAGCTGCATTACGATGTAATTGTCGCCATGAAGGGCTGTAAGTTCTAATAAAGTGGAGTAATTTTGAGTTTCCAGACAGTCGATGACCAGGGCGTTTCTTATTGTACCGATGAATACGACGTTTACCGTTGCTTGGTCAAGGGCCTTTAAATACGCTTCTGCCGGAATGGGTTTTGATTTTTCCATCCCCTTTTTACGCTGGAACTTGATAAACGAACGTGCCATGATAAACTCAAAGAACCGTTCGTAAACAAATGTGATTTCATTCACAGGGCTGTTGTCAACGATTCGTTCTGTTTCTCGTAGAATGGGACGCTCGGCTTTATTTAGCAATTCGGCATAGGCAATGCTGATACCATCTTTTTTATAGATTTTTCTAGAGAGGTCGTATAACGCTGAGCCTGTTTCATGGTAGGCTTCTTTAAGGCTTTCTGTAGAGATTGTACTGACAGGAAATCCTTTCATGTATTTATTTAGCAGGTAATCGCCTATACATGAGATAATATCGTATTGCAGATTTCCTGCATACGAATTTCTTATGTCGCATAGCATTTTGTTGAATAGTGAAAGGGAGGTATAGTCTATTGCACTTTCGGATAAAGATTTTCCCAGATAGTTACTACTTGCAAATTTTAAGATCAGCGGGTCTTTTAAGCGAATCAGTATTTTTTTGTCAATGTGCTCATATGATGTCGTCATTTGATAGAGACGCTGATAAATATGGTACGCTTGTTTTATTTCCGTATCTGTAAAGTTTCTGATAGCTAAATCCTCTTCATCACCGGCATGATAAATATAGGTCGCATCTGTGGTACAATGTCTTTGAATGAGATTCTTCCAGGTATAAAACCGGCATGTGAACAAGACTTTAAACCGGGGGAATTTTTCCTGTACAAGCAGTTGTCTGATAGACCTGTATAGATGTAGTGGCCCTTCTTCCTGTCCATCGCTATCGTAATAGTGCAGACATTCATTTATGGCATCGAAGAAAAAATATACATAGGCTTTATTTTGTTCTGCCTTTTCGTGTAATGATGTCAGTAAACGTGCTATAGGTTTCTTGAAGTTATAACCGAACAGCGCCTTGATTTTCTGCTCCAGTGTGTAATTGCTGAAATCTGCTCCATTGAATATCAGGACGGCTTTTTTCTGTTCCAGTAATTTCTCAGTCCAATAGCATAGCTGACTGGTCTTTCCTTGTCCGGCTTCGCCTAGCAATGGGAAAAGAGTTTTGTCGCTTTCCCAGAATTGATAGAGAGTAGATGTAAGTCGTTCACGGTCGACGAACAACTCCTGATTGTACTTCTTTTCTTTGTAGATTCGCTTCATGAAGACTATGGACTCTTTGGTCATACAGGTTTTCAGCTCCTCCCAATTTAATTCTTTGGAAATATCAAATGAAGGAATTATATTTTGGAAGCAAGTGTCAATTTCTTCATTTAACGCATCACTGATGTAAGTAATGGCATTCTCATTCGAAGAGATGTAGGAGGCATTTTCATCCTTCAACGACTGGAATACATATACATGTCTTTGAGGGTTCAGGAATATTAGCGGAAATAAGTCGGTAATTTCAGCCTGGTCATTAGGGCCTTCCCGATATACGTAATAATGTAAAGGTGATGGAGAATGCAGGTGTTGAGGCACAGACGGAAGTGCTTTTGTTTCGATGCTTTTTAAGTTCCATGCAGTGCCGGTTTCATCAATGGCATAAAATTGGTAATCAGAGAGAGCCGACAAGCCATTCAGCATTTTCATTACTCGTTCCTCTAAAGTGTATAATACTCCTCTATAGATTTCTTCGGAAAGCGTGGTGCTATGTCCCTTGTATTCATTCCTTATTTGCACAATGCTTGCTTCTTTCTTTCCTCCTAGAAGAATGTTTCCGTGTTTTGAGCAGACATGCATTCGCATGGACTTGACAAAAGAATGTTCCGGGAGTTCTATGGAAGCTGTTGTCAGTAGTGGAATAAAGAGGTCATTAACCCAGTCGCCGAATGACAGCGGACGTTTATTGTCTATTTTATTTACAACAGAACACAGTACTTTGTGTGTGGTGTTGTTTGTCGTTTTTTGCTTTAAAATGAAGAATAGAAGAATCGAAGCATATTGGACTGAGATTTCGAAAAAATCTAATACATGGTTCATCGCTGCTCCGTATTGTTCTGTTTTTATTTTCTGGGTAGCCTGATAAATAGGGAAGGAAAGAGTATAAGGAAGATTCTCAATATGCTGTGACAAAAGTCGGGAATATTGTTCGGAGATTTCCAGAGAATAATCTTGTAGGAAGATGTATTTTGCCATAAGTAATAGATTTAGTAGGACGAATAACCGAAAGTACATTAAAAATTTCGTAATCACAAATAAAGGTTTATTTTTGTAGAAAAAATAGCTATGAAAGACTATAAACATGTGGCATTCTTGTGTGGATATTTTAATCTTCCGGAGCAATACGGCCAAACACCTTTTTTGACTGAAGGTTGGAAAGAAATAGTGTATGACGACGGGATGATAGAGGAATATAAGAAATTTTTTTATCATGAGTTGGTAGAGTTTTGTATGAGAGGCAGTTGTTCCGGATGTGTTCATAGTTATCGCTACGATATACAGCAACCGGTAACTCTTTCGTTAGGAGAGGGTGAGAGTCCGTATAGTTTTTTCCTGAAGAATGTAACGGTTTATATCATGCCCTATGCCATGCTGATGTATTCCATAGAAATTGAACAGGAAACGGATGATTTAAATCAGATAACAAGTGTAATGTCTGTGTTGCGGTCGGTAATGTGCTACGACAAAGTGAAGCATGGGGCATTTATTGATGCTGCAATCAACCCCATTATGGATTTGTACCGGTGGTTTCATAAAACAGAAAACGTAAGCTTTAATCAGCTGATAGAAAACGGCAACAAGCTGAAAGTCTTTCAAGTGGTCAATTCTGTAAGTGCTGTGTCACTTGATGAAGTGGAAAAAGATGTGCTGCTCTTTGAGTTAGGTACATTGTCCAGGGTGGGTTCTTATGCAAAACATGAGGACAACGGTATTTCTCCTTCTTATTTGGAAGAAGTATTGCATAAAAGCAAGATTTCGTTTTATAATAATTGGAGTGCCTTGAGTTTAATGGATACGTTTACCATTTTATCGTTTAAGGCACCTGGCTGGTTGCTGAATAACTGGACTGATACATACTTCAGATTGATATACATACATAGTTTGTTCTTGAAATTTTATCTTTTCAGGTTGAACATTCGTTTCCGTAAGAATTTAAGCGATATATCTCAGCTGGAAGATGAATTAGTATCGTTTGAGAGTGCATATTGTTTTCACAAGATATCTTATAATTTTTTACCTCTTGCAATTTACAAATCAATCGACTCAGGACTTGAAATTAGTGAGGAACGGAGTCAGCTGTATCATTTAATTGATGTGGAAAACCAGAGGCGGGAAAAAAGGAATGACAGGAAGGTGAATCGTTTCTTGATTTTTCTGACGTTGCTGACCATGCTTTCTACTTTATGGGATTCTAGCTGCTTGTTTAATGAACTCTATCCGTATACGGAGTATGTAGGGTCGACTATCGCAGGCTATAAAATTGTAGTTTCCGCATTGTCGTTGGTCATAATTGTGGCTATTATTGTTATTTTCAATAAAAGAAAATAATTGCTTATCCGTTTTTGGGTAAATTTTCTTTCCTTTTCTACGTTTTCCGTGGCAGAACCTTACGTTTCTCTTACGGGAAACGTAGGTTTCCGGCTGGAGAGCCGTATGGTTTCCGGAAAGGAAACATAGAAATCTTCTGTTCGTATTTCTTTATATACGCTTGCGTTTCTGCAATGTCATAGGATATTTTGAAAATGTACTTCTTGTTCAATATAATTAACCATTTGAATGCTTATCGTTTACGATAATTTCGTAGATTTGCGAAAAGTTCGTAGAAAACTCGTTTGATATGGAAAAGCTAACTTATCAGGAAGAAGAAGCCATGCGCTTTATTTGGAACTTGGGACCGTGTTTTGTGAAGGATGTGGTGGCATGCTATGCTGAACCTAAACCGCCTTATACCACGGTGGCCTCCGTCATCAACAACCTGAAGCGGAAGGGATACCTGCAGGCAGAAAGGTTTGGTAATACTTACCGGTATACTCCTTTGGTGGCTCAGGAAGAATATACCAGCAAGTCTGTGGGCAACATTGTGCGCAATTATTTTGCCAATTCTTATAAGGAGATGGTTTCGTTCTTTGCCAAGGAACAGAAGATTTCCAAGGAAGACCTGAATGAGATTATCAACCTGATTGAAAAACGTGAAGACAAATAAAAACTTATTTCTATGCTATACCTTCTTCAAGTCAATGTCGGATTAATCCTGTTTTACGCGCTCTATAAACTGGTATGCACGCGGGATACCTTCTTCCGTTCCAGAAGATTTATCCTGATAGTGTCGCTTGTATTGCCATTCATCCTGCCTTTTATCGACGTGCGTGAATGGCTGGAAAGCCGTGACCGCATGATTATGCTCACTCACTTTGATTACTCGGCGGTGCTGCCGGAGATTGTGGTAGGGAGTGGAGCAGCAGAAACCGGGAACCGTGTGTTCGTGCTGTCTGAGTGGATAGGTTATTTGTATCTTGCCGGAGTACTGGTATTGCTCGTCCGGCTTGCGATTCAGGCATTCAGTCTGTATCGCCTCATTGTGCGTCTGCCGGAAAAAGAGATAAACGGTGTCCGCGTAAAATGTTTGAATGACCCTTCCGGACCGTTCTCTTTCTTCGGGTGGATTTTCCTGAATCCGGCGACAGTGAAGAAAGATGAATTGGACGAAATCCTGACGCACGAAGTGGCGCACGTAAAGCAGCGTCATTCCGTCGATGTACTTCTTGCCGAGATGGTCAGCATCTGCTGCTGGATAAATCCCTTTGCTTGGCTGCTGAAACGTGAGGTCAGACTAAACTTAGAGTTCCTGGCCGACAGGAAAGTAATGGAGGCAGGGTTTGCCACTAAAAGCTATCAATATCACTTGCTTGGATTGGCCTACAACCACAAGTACGGGTTATCCAATAATTTCAACTTCTCTCACCTTAAACAACGTATCATTATGATGAACAAGAAAAAATCAAACGGTGCAGGGCATATCAAATATGCGCTGTTCGTGCTTCCGGCCTTTGCTCTACTCGTTGCCGGAAACATCTCCTGCTCGCAGGGAGCATCCGAAAAACAGGATGCCAAAGAAGAAACCGTCGCACCAGATTCAGTAGCGGCTCTTACTGACAGTGTGGCGAAAGACGAAGTGTTTATGGTCGCAGAACAGATGCCTGAATTTCCGGGAGGAATGAAGGAAATGTTGAAATTCCTTCAAGAAAACATGAAATATCCGGAAAATGCTATGAAGAATAATGTGCAGGGACGAGTAATCGTGCAGTTTGTGGTGGAAAAAGACGGAACTCCTACCGAATTCAAGGTGGCTCGTTCTGTAGATCCGGATTTGGATGCAGAGGCTTTGCGCGTGCTGCAGACCATGCCTAAGTGGAAGCCGGGCATGCAGAGGGGGGAGGTCGTAAGGGTAAAATTTACCGTACCTGTTTCCTTCAAACTCCAATAAATTGTTTTTGAGTCCGCTTTAAAATGGGTTGCAATTACGTTTTAAATGTTTCTGAGAGAAGTTGGAATGTAATCCCGTATTTTAGAGCGGACTCATTTTTTATAGAAATATAATGTCATGAAAATCATTGTAATATTATTCTCCTCCATGTTATTGGCTCTGCCGATTTACGGACAAAATAGAGAGACGGACTATCTGTCGCATGTACTGGAGAAAATGAACGCTGTAGAATCGGTAACCTATCATTGTGTGAAAAAGGCATGGGAACCGGGAGACAAAGAGCCGGTGTACAGTGTGCCAACAGAAATTTATGAGCATGTGAATCCGCAGGATACTGCTGTGGGGTATTCTTTCTTGTGTGCCTCGGATAAGGAATTCAGGCAACCACTTTGGGTATATGACGGAACTGTGTTTGCTTACATAGAGAAAGAAGAAAAAGAAGTAAGGATAGATGATTTCACTCAGAAAAGTCCCCTTCCATTCAGAGTTATTATGCCGCAAGCTTTTGGTTGCATGAAATCCATTCTTGAGTATGTATTGAACACTCAGGATAGCATAGTCCTCAGCTTGAAGGATGAGGGGAAAGATTATCTGATGGAATTAAGTATCCATACACCGTATCAGGTGGAGTTCTTTGGTAAAGCTTGTTACATGCCGCAGAATCCGTATATATATGATCCGACATCTATTTACAAAATCTGGATTTCAAAAGAAAATGACATGCCTTATCGTTATCGCAGGGAGATGCAGCATAGCATCAGTGAGGATATTTGTTCCGATTTTGTGTATAATCCTTCAGGAAAGGGAAAAATTGTGGCGGAAGATTATTATCCGGCAGATTATGTGCGGCGTATAAAAGGAGAGAAGTCTCAGAAGGCGACAGTGGATATGACGGGTAAAAAAGCTCCAGACTGGACGCTTACTGGTATGAAGGGTCAGAAGGTTTCTTTAAGCGGTATAAAGTCGAAGGTCATCTTGTTGCAGTTCACAGGGATAGGTTGCGGACCATGTAAGATTTCGATACCTTTCTTGAATAGCTTGAGAAAAGAATATGCAGTGAATGAGCTTGAAGTGTTGGCTGTGGAAACGTGGGGAAGGTCGAAGTCGTCTTGCGAAGCCTATGTGAAAAATCAGGGAATAGAATACAGTTTTCTGACAGCCGATAAGAATACAATTGCTAAACTTATAAATGATTATCAGGCTGGTAGCGGAGTTCCGCAGTTTTACTTGATAGGTAAAGATCGCACGATAATTGCAAAGTTTCAAGGCTATGCGGAAAAGACAACAGATGCAGAGATAGAAAAGAAGATAAAAGCGAATTTGTAGACCGAAAAAACGTATTCTCCTCAATCCTTGCATTTTCTGTAGATTTTTCTATACATTTGCAGCCATACATTTAAACAAAGAGAAAACAGATGCATCGTATCACTCCCTGTTCGCAAAAGGTCATGCTTCGGTTCCGTCGCTGGAGCCGGAAGGAATATGCTGCGTTTGTGAGCCTGCACCGTCATGTCACCATCGGACAGGTGGGACGAGGAATTGCAGATGCTTCATTGGGCAAGCAGAAAACGGCAGTGTGCGAGGGAAAGAAAATAGAAGGCACGTCATGGACTGACCTTTCGGAGGAAGATGCACTCTTTGGAAGTGGAGGACTAGGGCTTGGAGGAAGTCTATTCGAAACAGACCGGACAAGATTGTGGTGTCTGCTGGTGCCGCAAAGGGAAGAAGTGCCTGCGCTGCTTTTAGATAAAATAAGTAAGATAACAATAACCGGAAGGGGTGTCTCCGTTTCAGGTTAAGTCTGACAGACTTAACCGAAGCGGAGACATCCCTTCTTTTTTAGGATAAATACGTATGGAAAGATTACAGAAATTAGAAGAGAAGATAAAGGAAGGAGGCATGCTTACTTCGGAAGAGGCTTTGTGGCTGCTCGAGGAAGCGCCTTTTGAGGAACTGTGTGAGGTGGCTCACCGCATTACGGTGGCATACGCTTCACGGAAGTTTGACATGTGTTCCATTATTAACGCCAAGTCGGGTCGTTGCCCTGAAAACTGCAAATGGTGTGCCCAGTCGGTGCATCATCACACGGGTGTGGAGGAGTACGGACTGGTGAGCGAAGAAGAGTGTCTGCGTCAGGCAAAGATGAACGAAAGCCAGGGTGTGGCTCGTTTCTCACTGGTGACCAGTGGTCGTCGGCCTTCGGCGGGAGAGATAGAGAAACTTTGCAAGCACTTTGAATACCTTCGGGCGCACAGTAAGATTGAATTGTGTGCGTCGTTAGGACTGGCTACGGAAGAACAGCTTGCGGCCTTGTATCGTGCCGGGGTGAGCCGTTATCATTGCAACCTGGAAACGGCGCCTTCGTTCTTCCCGACCTTGTGTTCCACGCATACGCAGACACAGAAGATAGAAACGCTCCAGGCAGCTCGTCGGGCGGGCATGGACGTATGTAGCGGAGGCATCATCGGCATGGGAGAAACGCCGGCCCAGCGGGTAGAACTGGCACTGACCTTGCGGGAACTGGAGGTACAGTCCATCCCGTTGAACTTGTTGCAGCCCATCAAGGGAACGCCGCTGGAACACGCAAAGCCGCTGACGGCGGAAGAGGTGCTGCGTACGGTGGCCATGTTCCGCATGGTGAACCCGACGGCTTTCCTTCGCTTTGCCGGAGGGCGCTCGCAGTTGAGCGAGGAGACGGTGGACCGTGCGCTGTATGTGGGAATCAATTCGGCCATTGTGGGGGATTTGCTGACTACCCTTGGCTCAAAAGTAACAAAAGACAAAGAACGTATAAAGGAGGCAGGATATGAATTGTGAGAAATTGTTTGACGAATTTGACCGGAACCATTTGTGGCATCCGTATACTTCAACTTCAAACCCACTGCCCACTTATAAGGTGGAACGGGCACAGGGTTGTACCTTGACGCTGGCCGACGGTACGGAACTGATTGATGGCATGTCATCGTGGTGGTGTGCTGTGCATGGATACAATCATCCGGTGTTGAACCAGGCAATAGAAGAACAACTTCACCGGATGTCACACGTGATGTTCGGGGGACTGACACACGAGCCGGCTATCGAATTGGGAAAGGAATTGCTGAAAATCGTGCCTCCCAGCATGGAATACATTTTTTATGCCGACAGTGGGTCGGTGGCTGTGGAAGTGGCCTTGAAGATGGCGGTACAATATCAGTTTGCAGCCGGCCATCCGGAGAAGAACAACTTCGTGACTATCCGTTCGGGGTACCACGGCGATACGTGGAACGCCATGTCGGTGTGCGATCCGGTAACGGGCATGCACAGCCTGTTCGGCTCGGCCCTTCCGATACGCTATTTCGTGCCGGCTCCGCAGTGCCGTTTCGGTGCGGAATGGGACGAGAAAGACATCGAACCTTTGCGTGAAGTCATCAAGCAGCATCACAGTGAACTGGCGGGACTGATTTTAGAGCCGATAGTGCAGGGGGCCGGAGGGATGCGTTTCTATCATCCGCAGTATTTGCGGGAGGCGGCACGCCTTTGTCGGGAACACGGCATGCTGTTGATTTTTGATGAGATTGCCACAGGCTTCGGACGTACGGGGAAATTGTTTGCATGGGAACATGCGCAGGTGGAACCGGACATCATGTGCATCGGCAAGGCACTGACCGGAGGGTATATGACCTTCTCGGCGGTGCTGGCTTCGGAAAAGGTGGCCGACTGTATTTCTTCCAAGGAGCCGCGTGCGTTTATGCACGGTCCTACGTTTATGGGCAATCCGCTGGCTTGTGCCGTGGCACTGGCTTCCGTGCGTCTGTTGTTGTCGTCAGGCTGGCAGGAGAAGGTACTCCGCATTGAAGCACAGCTGAAAGAGGAACTGGCACCGGCGGCTTTGTTGCCGCAGGTGGCCGATGTCAGGGTACTGGGTGCCATTGGAGTGATTGAAACCAAGAAGCCGGTCGACATGGGCTGGATGCAGCGCCGGTTTGTGGAAGAAGGTATCTGGGTACGTCCGTTCGGACGGCTGGCTTATATCATGCCGCCTTTCATCATTCGTCCGGAAGAACTGACGAAACTGACGAGTGGTTTGTGTAAGATTGTCGGTGAAATGCCGGAATAAAAACAGAGGAGGTGAATTATGGAAAATGAAATACGACCCGGACTGGACGGAGATTTTCAGCTGGAACTGGATAAACTGGAGGCGTGTGGCAACCTGCGTGTGTTGCCGGAAACCTGCAGCGAAGGGAAATGGATTGAGGCCGGCGGACGAAGGATGCTGAACCTGTCGTCGAACGATTATCTGGGACTGGCTTCGGATAAGGCGTTGCGTGAGGAATTTCTGCGGACGGTGAAGGAGAGGGACTTGTGCTTTTCTTCCTCGTCTTCACGGTTGCTGACGGGCAACTTCCCAGCCTATAGGGAACTGGAATCGCTGTTGGCTTCGTTGTTTGGAGCGGAGAGTGCACTGGTATTCAGCAGTGGGTATCACATGAATACGGGAATTCTTCCGGCGGTGACCGATGCGAACACACTGATTTTAGCCGACAAATTAGTACATGCGAGTCTGATTGACGGCATCCGCTTGTCAGCAGCCAAGTGCATCCGTTACCGTCATCAGGATTATGCGCAGTTGGAAAATCTGCTGGCCAAGCATCACGGCGAGTATCACCGGATTATTGTAGTGACCGAAAGTGTGTTCAGCATGGACGGTGACGTGGCTTCGCTCGACCGGCTGGTGGAACTGAAGCATCGTTATACCAACGTGATGCTGTATGTAGACGAGGCACACGGCATTGCCGTACGGGGCCGGCGAGGACTGGGGGTAGCCGAGGAACAAGGTTGTTTGAAGGACATCGATTTCTTGTGCGGTACCTTCGGTAAGGCAATGGCTTCCGTGGGAGCGTATGTAGTGTGCCGGAAGGTGATACGCGATTACCTGGTGAACCGGATGCGTACGTTGATTTTCACCACGGCCTTGCCGCCTATCAATGTGGCATGGACGCGCTTTGTCTTGTCGCACCTGGAAGATATGCAGGTACGGCGGGAGCACCTGACTAAAATCTCAGTGAGCCTGCGGACGGCTATCCGTGAGAGTGGGGTGGAATGTCCGTCGGAAAGTCACATTATTCCCCTGGTAGTGGGAGCCAATGAGAAGGCCATCTGGAAGGCCTTGCAGATGCAGGAACACGGCTTTTATGTGTTGCCCGTGCGTCCGCCTACCGTACCCGAGGGAACAGCGCGGTTGCGTTTCTCGCTGACTTCGCTGATTGAAGAGGATGAGATGGCACGGTTGTGTCATGAAATGAAATCATGAAAACAGAAAGAAATTGAGATATGAAACAACGGTTTATCAAGAAGGAAGGAAATTCCACATTGCTGCTCTTCTTTGCCGGATGGGGCTCGGACGAAAATTTGTTTGCCGGACCCGTGCAGGAAGAATGCGACTGCCTGTTGTGTTTCGACTATAAGGATTTGGATTTTGACTACAGTCTGCTGGAGGGCTACAGGGAGATACGGGTCATGGCCTGGTCCATGGGGGTATGGGTAGCCTGCCAGGCGTTGGCCGGAAAAGAATATCCTTACGGGATGAGGCTGGCAGTGAACGGTACGCCTTTCCCTATTCACGATACAAAGGGTATTCCTGAAGCCATCTTTCAGGGAACGTTAGAGAATTTTTCGGAACCGGTACTGATTCGTTTCCGTCGGCGGATTTGCGGGTCGGCCGCACAGGTGAAGACATTCCTGTTACATCACCCTTATCGGGAGGTAGACGATTTGCACCAAGAGCTGGCGGCTTTGTGGACGGCAGTAAAGAATCGTCCGGCTGTGGAGTGGACCTGGGACAAGGCGATTGTCGGGACGAACGACAAGATTTTTCCGCCTCAGAACCAGCGCGAAGCCTGGCAGGGAGTGGCCGTGGAAGAAGTGGATGCGGAGCACTATGACGAGGAGATGTTCCGTGAGTTGCTGAACGGAGAAAGTCGCTTATGGACAAGGCCCTGATTAGTCGGCGCTTTGCCAAGGCTGTGGGAACTTACTTGGACAAGGCCGACGTGCAGCGTTACGTGGCATCCCGGATGGCAGAACTGACCAGTCGTTACATTCCTTCGGACATACAGGAGCGGGTGCTGGAAATTGGTTGTGGCACGGGCATGTTCACGCGGATGTACTTGCAGCAGGCTACACCGGAAGAGATGTGGCTGAACGACCTTTGTCCGGAAGTGGAACCTTACCTTGCAGATGTGCTGGGTGAAAAGGTGCATTTCATGGCGAAGGATGCGGAGACATTAGCTTTTCCGGAGGGGCAGGACCTGATTGTATCGTGCTCGGCGGTGCAGTGGTTTGAAGATTTGCCACGTTTCTTTTCAGGATGCCGGAAGTTGCTGCACGAAGGGGGATATCTGGCTTTCAGTACCTTCGGTCCTCACAATACGGAGGAAGTGGCAACACTGACCGCGGCGGGATTGTCGTATCCGTCACTGGAGGAACTGAAAGAGATGCTGACGGCACGTTATGAAGTGGTATATGCCCACGAGGAACAGTTGCGCTTATCATTCTCTTCTCCTTTGGACGTGTTGAAGCATTTGAAGGAGACCGGAGTGACGGGCACGGCTGCACAGCCATGGACACGCGGCAGGTTGCAGGAATTCTGCCGGAATTATACGAGACAGTTTTCGGATGAACGGGGAAAGGTGTACCTGACCTTTCATCCTATTTATATGATATGTAGAAAATAAAAAAGTTACGAGTATGAAAAAGAATGTATATTTTGTCAGCGGTATCGATACCAATATCGGAAAGAGTTATGCTACGGCTTACCTGGCCAAGACCTGGAACGAACGGGGCATCCGTACCATTACGGAGAAACTGATTCAGACGGGGAATACGGACATGTCGGAAGACATCGAGCTGCACCGCCGGATTATGGGTACCGGCTTGCTGCCGGAAGATAAGGAACGATTGACCATGCCGGAGATTTATTCTTATCCGTGCTCTCCGCACCTGGCAGCGGAGATAGACAAGCGGCCGATTGATTTTGACAAGATTGAACGTGCCACTCAGACACTGAGCGAACGCTATGATGCGGTGTTGCTGGAAGGAGCCGGAGGATTGATGGTGCCGCTGACCCGTGAGTTGCTGACCATTGATTATGTGGCACAGAAACAGTACCCGCTGGTGTTCGTCACTTCCGGTCGTTTGGGCAGCATCAACCACACGTTGCTGAGTCTGGAAGCGATGACGCGTCGGGGCATCCGTCTGCATACGCTGGTCTACAATCTCTTTCCGGAAGAAGACGATGAGATTATCCGTCGCGATACGGAGGAATATATGCGCGACTTGCTGAAACGGGAATATCCAGACTCAGAGTTTGTGGTAGTTCCGTTCCTGGGAGTGTAAAAAGATTGAGCATTCGACAAGTTTAGGGAAATCCCTACCTCGAAATAGGGATTTCCTGCTTGATGGGGAGAAATATCTTCCTAATTTTGTATCAGATTAAAAAGGTGAAACCGTTAAATGATATAATTATGATGAAGGTGAAAGTATTTGCTTCGTTGATGTTGGCTGGCTTGCCATTCATTTTGGCAGCGCAGAGTAACGATGACCTTTACTTCGTTCCGAAGAAAAAAACGGAAACGAAGAAGGAGACCGTAGTGGCCCCGAAGCAGAATAGTCAGGGGACAACGGTGTATTCCACATCGACTACTTCCACTCCGGTTGTAGTGAAAGATGTGGCAGGAAATACGCGTGATGTAGATGAGTACAACCGTCGGTACACATCACGTGAAAATACATTCTCTATGCAGAATGATACGCTTTACATTCAGGAAAAACCGTATGGCGAACGAGGGGAATGGGTGAACGGATTTGAAGGTTCGCAGGATGATTACGAATATGCCATGCGTATCGTTCGTTTCCGGAGTCCGCGTTATGCCATACCGGTAAGCAGTCCGTTGTACTGGGATGTAGTGTATGGTGCTTTCCCGTCATGGGACTGGAATGTGTATGATGACGGACTTTATGCTTATGTATTTCCTACCTACAGCAATCCGTTGTGGTGGGATTGGAGATGGAACTGGAGCATAGCCGGGCCGAGATTCAGCTTTGGCTGGGGATGGTCTTCTCCATGGTATTATAGCAGCTGGTATTCTCCTTACTGGTATGGCGGTTACTGGGGTGGCTATTGGGGAGGCTACTGGGCCGGTTACTGGGGACCGGGGTGGCATCATCATTATCCGTACTATCCGTCGTATGGATGGGGAGGAGGATGGCATGGTCATTCTTATACCTACAATAACCGCCGTGCAGAGAATGTGGTACGGAGAGGTACTGTAGGCTCTGTATTCGACCATAATGGCCGAACAGGAGGTCGTGTGATGAGTGGTTTGGACCAAAACGGCAGAACGGGAGGTCGTGTAGTGAGCGGAACCAATGGGGTACGTTCTGTACGTCCGGATGACGCTACAAGAGTACGTAGCACAGGTGTGAGATATACGCGTCCTTCACAAGGTATTGGTGAATCTACTTATTCTCGTCCAAGCAGTACGCGTCCTAATTCTTATCGTAATACGGGAGCGTTTGACCGCATGAACCAGAATAACGGCAACCGGATGAACGGAATAAACAATTCACGGACAAATTCAAACTCATCTGTCAGAAGCTATAACAACTTTGGAGGAGGTAGCTATCGCTCTACTACAACCCGTAGTGGAGGCTCTTCAAGAAGTGTAAGTTCTGGTGGTGGCGGAGGTGCACACAGAAGATAGTCTGAACATTAAATTAAGAAATCAAGTATGAAAAGGAAATATATGTATGCGATGGCCTGCTCATTGATGTGCAGTGCGCAGGCTATGGCGCAGAATGCGTATGATGCGGCTCGCTATGCTGGTGATGAGTTAAACGGTACGGCCCGATTTGTAGGTATGGGAGGAGCCATGGGAGCTTTGGGAGCGGATATTTCTACTATTGGTACTAATCCTGCGGGTATCGGTTTGTTTAGGGGGCATGACTTGTCTACTTCCTTTGGTATGAACAGTACAAAGGCTGAGAGTGACTTTGGAGGGGAGAAGATGAATGACAAGCGGAATAAGGCTTCCTTTGATCAGATTGGTTTTGTGTATTCCACAAAGATTGGTAATCGTACTACACTGCGCTACCTGAACTTTGGATTCAATTACCATAAGAGTCGTAATTTCAACAGAATGTTTGCGGCTGGAGGAATGCTTAACGGTCTTTCACAAACGCAGCAGATGGCCAATATGGTGGGAGGAACCATTTTCTCTATGGATGAGATAGATAATATTTATAATTATGGAATGGAAGGTCATGGTAACCTGTCTAATCCATATAATAATGTCAACTATCCATATTTAGGCGTAATGGGTATTCGTACTGGTTTGGTAGGAGTAGGTACTTTTGACGATGGAAAAGGAGGAACCTATCAATTACCGATTGGGTGGAATGGAAATTCCAGTGGATTCCGCAGTCGGGAAGAAGGCGGCATTAACCAGTATGATTTTAACGTTGCATTTAATGTGGAAGACCGGATGTATTTCGGAATTACATTGGGTGTGAACGATGTGGATTATACACGCAGTACTTATTATACAGAAGACTTGTATGATGGTAGTCATTCCGGTTTCTATGAGTTGCGGAATCTGTATCGAACGGAAGGATCGGGAATTAATTTGAAACTTGGAGCTATTTTCCGACCCATAGAAGAATCTCCGTTCCGTTTCGGTTTTGCCATTCATACGCCTACCTGGTACTCATTGACAGATATCTATTCTTCTGAAATTTATTCAGAACTGAATTATAAATATGAAAATGAGGAGGATAATAAGCAGTTTAAGGCGAATGAAAGAACTATAGACTATGCCGGAGAATCTGTGCAGGACTATCGTTTGGTTACTCCATGGAAATTCAATGTCAGTGCAGGGACGACTTTAGGAGGTATCATGGCTTTAGGTGCGGAATATGAGTACGCCAATTTCGGCTCTTCTCGCTTGTATTATAATGATGGAACTCCGATGGAGAATCAGAATAAGTATACCAAATCTACGCTGAAAGGGCAACATACACTGCGTTTGGGAATGGAAACTCGTATATCTTCTGCGTTTAGCGTAAGAGCGGGTTACAATTATTCTACATCGGTTTATAAGGATGGTGCATACAAGTCGTTGAATGCAAATGATATGCGTACGGATACAGAATATGCTAATGATTTAGCTCGTAATACGGTAACTGTGGGCTTGGGTTACAGATGCAAGTGGTTCTACACTGACTTAGCTTATAAATATGATGTATATAAGTCTGATTTCTATGCATTCAGTGATGCGGCTTTGCAGGCTACGAAAGTGACTAATGAACGTCATCAGTTGCTGCTTACACTGGGCGTTCACTTTTAGAAGTTCATTGTGTTTGTTTTATTTAAATACGGGAGTTGCTTTTATTCACTGGGCAGCTCCCTTTTTTATTCTTTTTTCTCACGGTATTCTTTCTTTTTCCAGAAGTTGAATCCCATGTAGATACGTAAGCTTCCAAAAGAGTTGGTCATAGAGAAGGAGGGTTTCCGGTAGTCATACGTGTGGAGTACGAGAGACGCTCCTACATAGTATTTGCTGTTGTTCCAGGTGATGCCGGCACGTGTAATCAGATCAAAGTTGATGTCTTTTATCCATTGTGCCCAGTCGGTTCCGCTTTGAGTAGGCTGGTCGTTGATACGTGCTTTTTTATAGGCTATGGCGGGAAGAAGAGAAACATTCAGCAGACAATTCTTAGCGAATACCCAGTTGTAACCGTAGCCCACGCTGAGGTTGTAGTCGGTATAGCGCAGGCTATGAAATTTCAGGGAGGAACTGAGCTGCTGTTGCATTTCCTCGGGCAATTGGGTATGGTCGAAGGAAATGTTATGCTGGGAATAGGAAAATCCGGCCAGCAGGGAGCCGCAGCTTTTCCGTTGGTTGGTCGACTGGCTATAGGCCGCAGGATAAGAAAAGCGCTTGTGGTTGAAAATCCAATAGGCATTCAGTCCTTTGATGTTGCTTTGAAAACCGTTGAACTGTGTGTTCGTATAGCTTTGGCTCAGGTTAAACTTTTCATAGGAAGACAGCTTGAAGTCGCTGCCTGTTTTCCGGTAATACAAGTCTACACCAAATTTAGCGCTGTATAGATTGAATACAATTTCTTTTCGGGGAGCTTTTTCCTTCCCTTTGCCGATAAGGTCTTTGATGTCGAAAGAAAGTCCTAAAAAGATCCATCTCCAGCCGAAATAGACTCCTAACTTAGTATTGATGTTCGGGGCAAAATTCAGACTTTGTCCGTCATTGCTGCCCAACCGGTAATGTTCATACCAGGAACTTTGCTCCAGCATGAAGGCCAGATTATATTTGTTGGGAGAGATGTAAGTGGTGTCTATGGTGTTCAGTTTGGCCCCAGCCTTCTTGATTTCTTCTCCAGTGTACTTGATGGAACGGACAATACCGTCGGTCAGACTGCTTAATGACAGTCGGGGAGAAGCCACAGGGGCCGGTTCGTTGATTGACACGCTGTCTTTCTTCTCTACCTGAGCCATGGTGTGCGTCGGATAGAAAAGGAGTATAGACAGTATGGTCAACAAAGAGAGTGGCTTCACCCCATCGTGTATTAGTTAAAGTTTGTTCAGAATGCGGTCCATTACCCAGTTGGTAGGAGTGGCACTGACCCCGTCGCAGGTGCAGACTGCCTTTCCTTGCAGATGCTCTACTACAGCTTTAATCAGCGGAAGCTGTACATGAGGAGGGTTAGGAGGCAGGATTTCTTCACGTCCACGTTCCGTATGCAGGGCTATCGGGTCGTAGGTGAAGACGGAAAAGCAGATCATACCTTTGTCTCCGATAATTTCAATACGGTCTTCCTTGGCGGAGTCGTGGGCTACGAAGCACCATGAACCTGAGCCGGGCAGGCCGGAGTCAAACTTGAAGCAGGCACTGATTGTATCTTCTGCTTCATACAGTCCGCCACGGTTACATTTGTATCCTTCTGCTTCCAGGATGCATCCGAACATGTCCTGCAATAAATCGAGCTGATGGGGAGCCAGGTCGTAGAAATAACCTCCACCTGCAATATCAGGTTGCACACGCCACGGCAGGTTCTTGCTGTTGTAGTCGAGTGCACGCGGGGGCTGTGCGAAACGAATCTGCACGTTGATAACGTTGCCGATTTCGCCTTCTTCCACTAACTGACGGACTTTTTGAAAGTAGGGCAGGTAGCGGCGGTAATAGGCTACGAAGCAAGGTACTCCAGTTTCTTTTGAGATACGGTTGATACGTGCGCAGTCTTCATAGCTGGCAGCCATCGGCTTCTCGATGTATACTGGTTTGCCGGCCTTCATCGCCATGATGGCAAATGTGGCATGCGAAGAAGGAGGAGTAGCGATGTAAATGGCATTCACATCTTCGTCTCCAATCAACTCTTGTGCGTCGGTGTACCATCGGGGTATCTGATGGCGTATGGCGTAGGATTTGGCTTTCTCTTCGTCGCGGCTCATGACGGCAACCACCCGTGAGCCTTCTATCATGTTAAAAGCGGGTCCGCTTTTCTTTTCGGTGACTTCACCGCATCCGATGAATCCCCAGTTTACTTTATCTAGTTTGATCATAGATGAGTGGTTTTAATGAAAATATTTCTTATATAATTTCTGATAGTCTTCGCTTTTCATGTATGCATCGAGCCATTGGTTCAGGCTGTCGAGCAGGATGGGAGAATGTTTGGCTACTCCCCATGCGTAGAATTGGGTGAAACTGATGTCTGTATCAATATCCAGGTTTGGATATAGGTGCATGTTTGCCTTGGCAATATTCTCGTCGCACACGGCATAGTCAATGTCACCTCCGGAAACCATGGCCATGAGTTGTTCAGGACCGTATTGTTCTATCTCCTGAATATAGATGGTGTCGGCTATCTCGCTTATAAGATTGTGCAGGCGCAGTAGGGCAGGAGAGCCTTTGACCACGTGCAAGGTTTTGTGTCCTAACTCCAGTTGGTTGTGTATGTACAGACTGTCTTTCCCTTTTTCCGGTTTGCGCTGTACTAGTACCTGCTTGCTGAGCAGCAGAGTGTGGCTGAAAAGAAGGGAGTCTTTGGAACGGGTAGTTACGGTTGTTTCCGTAGCAATCAGGTCGTATTTTCCTTTGTTGAGGCCTTTCAACCGTTCCTCAAAACTCATTTCTGGAGTGACTTCCAGCTGTAGGTTCTTGGCTTGTGCAAAGGCATTCAGCAGTTCGTAGTCAAAGCCGGACAGACTGTCCTTGTCGGCATGATAGCTGATGGTGTTGTATTCCGTTACCGCACGGAGGATACCTGACTCGATGATTTCCGGATAGTCGCGTGGTGTGAACTTCGGTTCTTCTTCATGGTGTGAACAGAGCCGGAGTATGGCGACAAGAATAATCAATCCGCCTGCCAGATATAGAATTTGGTTTCTCTTCATAGGCAGAGAATTAATCAAAGAAGTTCCATGAGAGTCCTACTTTCAGGATACGCGGGTTAAGCGGATAGTGCGGAGCCAGGAAGTAGCTCTTTTCTCCCGTACGCTGCAGCAGGTTATACATCTGTACGAAGATACGCGTACGTTTCAGGTGCAGGTTGATGTAGCCGTTGATGAGGGGGTAGCCTCCGACTTTATAACGTGTATCCGGATTTTGCAGGTAGAATTGTCCGATAGCCGGAGCATAGTCGGGGGCATAATATTGTGTAAAGTAACGCATATCGGCTCCCATTTCAATGCTCAATACCTTCTTGGCCAGTCCGAACCGGATGTACAGGTCGTGATAGAGTACAAGTTCCGGCAAGGGAAGCACGGTCTCGTTGCTGGTCTTCTGGTAGGTGATTTCATTGTCTAAGTGAAGGATGCCCAATTTGAAGTCCTGACGCAGGCTGGCACTGAATACTTGGATGTTTCCAGAATGCTGGCGTACGGCCATGTCGTTCTTGTAGCTGACCACATCGTTGGCGTTGGTATATTTCACTGAAGCATTGTCCAGATACGTATAGTTGGTGATATTTTCTACTCCCGCCTTCAACTGTGTCCGCCAGCGGTCGATGCTCAGCTTTCCTTCAATGCGTGTACGCATGATTTTGCTCAGGTCATTGTCCCACCAGTAATGTTTAGAGTGGAAATGGCGGTAGTAGAACGTAGGATTCAGGTTTTTGATATAGGCATTGGCTTCCAGACGCACGGTGTCGTTGAACAGGCGGAAGTTCAGGTCACCTTGTCCTTCTACGCTGAATTGTCCGGCATCTTCTCCAATCATGGCTATCTCACCCAACACATTGTAGTGCAGTGTCTTTCCCTGTGACTTGATAAGCTGACCTCCGATGGACAAGACATTCTCCTTGTGAGTTGTCGGAATGCGTCGTCCGGGAGTGCCGGTAATGGTATCTGTCAGCGTAAAGTTACGATGCTCAAAGCTGGCAAAGACGGTCAGTCCGGCTTTGGCCCATTTGTTGAATCCTTCCCGCAGGGCAATGCCGACGGTGTTCTTGATAGAGAAGTTCTTGGTGATGTCCAGTGAATCCTTTCCTAGATAGTTATGTTCAAAGTATTCTTCATTCTGGTCGACGTCATAAGATACGTATTTTCTGCGGTTGATGTCTACATTGACGGTATGAATGAAACTGGTCACCGGAACGAATACTTCTTTGGTAATCGTGTCGTTCTCAGTCGTTTCATCGCGATAGAATCCTAAGTTATACCGATGAGTCAGAAAGGCATGGTATCCGGTATTGTTGTTCCAGATATTCGACAGGTTGGTCGGGATAGAATACGTTTCGTAGGTCCGGTTTCCTTCGGCCATCTCCAGCGGGTTGGTGATGTAGCGGTCGTCCGTGATACCTCCGTTTTCGGCTACCTTCAGGTTTTCATTGATAAAGCTGAAGTGCATGTCGTACTGGTCACCGTGGTAGTAGGCAAAGAGATTTCCGTTAAACAGCGCCGTCGACTGGCTGTCGTATTTTCCTCGTCCGTAAGTGTAGTCGATGTCGAATCCGAAGCCCATACGTTTGTTCACATTCACGGCAAAATAAGCCTTAAAACGTTCTTCTCCGTAGCGTCCGTCTCCCTGCTTGAAGTAGGTCAGGTTGGTGAAAGGTGATTTGGTATTGGTATACACCACATCACTGGGCTTTCGTACGGTGAAATCGTACGGATCGGTGAAGAAAAACTGGCTGCTTTCTTTCCGTTCAAAGAATACGTGTGAGATACGCGGTGCTCCCAAGTTACCTAAGTAGGTATAATGTCCCGTAGGCCCTCCCGTATCATTGGAGTTCTGAAAACCATGTTGTAGGGTATCGACCGGAACGGGAGTCATTTCTCCAAAGCGCGTGTCGATTTTCCAGGCATTCAGTCCCACCGGTACGGTGCTGGCATCAATCACTGCGGTTGTATCAATCGGATTACCGTTTCGGTCATATCTGTTGCCGTCCATTCCGGTGGCTGACATTCCTTGTCCGTATTGGGAAATGGTGTTCTGTGCCGAGAGGGCGGTGCACACCAGTATGAATAGGGTTGTAAAAAATAGCTTCTTCATAATGGGGCAAAGATACAATAAAAATGCGAAAACGGGAGATTGTGGCTTTCAAAAAGTAGCATTGGAGATGTTAGAAGTGAAACTCTGGAAAAAGAAGCAGGCTGCCAACCGCATTTCTTTCTGTAAATGCGCTGGCAGCCTGTGATATAGAAGTACGCTTCCGGTAAGAAATCAGACTTCCTTGATGATGTCCATACCGATATGTATGGCTTCTTCGTTCATCGGAATCAGGTGATGGTGACGCTCAGGCAAAGTCTTGCGCAGGGCTTTCACCACACTTTCGATTGATACGATGGGACGGATTTTCAGCAATCCTCCCAATACAATCATGTTGAAGGTCTTAGCCATTTTTCGTTCGTTGGCTTCGTCCATGGCATCAATGCGATACACATGGATGTCCTTGCGTGTAGGAGGGTTGATGATGCCGTATCCGTCGTAAATCAATACTCCACCCGGCTTAACTTTGCTTTCAAACTTGGCAAGCGAAGGCTGGTTCAGGATGATGGCTGTGTCATACTTGCTGAGAATCGGGGATGAGATACGCTCGTCGCTCACAATGACGGTGACGTTGGCTGTACCTCCGCGTTGTTCCGGACCGTAGGCTGGCATCCAAGTCACCTCCTTGTTTTCCATCAGGCCGGAATATGCCAGGATTTTTCCCATGGAAAGAACTCCCTGACCTCCAAATCCTGCTATGATAATTTCCTCTTTCATATAATGTGCAAATAATTATTTATTTTCGGTAGTATCTTTCAGGTCGCCCAGCGGGTAGAAGGGGAACATGTGTTCTTCCATCCATTTGTTGGCGGCTTCGGGTGTCATTTTCCATCCGGAGTTGCAGGTAGATACGATTTCTACCAGACTGGAGCCTTTTTTCTGCATGGAACATTCGAATGCCTTGCGGATGGCTTTCTTAGCCTTGCGGATGGCAGCCACTGACTGCACTGACTGGCGGGTTACGTAAGCGGTACCTTCCAGTGTAGCGGCAATTTCGGTCATCTTCAGCGGGTAACCGTGGATTTCCGGAACACGTCCGTACGGGCAGGTAGAAGTCTTCATACCCACCAGCGTGGTCGGAGCCATCTGGCCGCCGGTCATACCATAGATGGCATTGTTGATGAAAATGATGGTGATGTTTTCTCCGCGGTTCAGGGCGTGAATGGTTTCGGCCGTACCGATGCAGGCCAGGTCACCGTCGCCCTGATAGGTAAATACCAGGCGGTCGGGCCATAAGCGCTTGATGGCAGTAGCCAGGGCAGGTGCACGTCCGTGTGCGGCTTCCTGACAGTCTATATCCAGGTAATTATACATGAACACGGCACAACCTACCGGACTTACTCCGACAGCTTTCTCGGCCATGCCCATTTCGTCGATGACTTCGGCAATCAGTTTGTGAACTACTCCGTGACTGCATCCCGGACAGTAGTGCATAGGGTTATCGTTCAGCAGGCGAGGCTTCTGATAAACCAGATTTTCAGGTTTGATTATATCTTCTTTTGTCATAATTAGTTCTCCTGTAGTTTATCGTAGAAAGAAACGAAACACGAATTCCATCATCTTCAGGAAAAGAGAGGCGCCGCACACATAAAAGAATACGGTCTTGTCTTCACCCAGTGTGAAGTAGAGAATGACGGAAATCAATGCTCCAATCATAAACAATACGTTTAAGATGGCTCTTATTCTATCGGTATCCATAGCTTATTTCTGAATCAGTTTTTCCTTGATGGCTTCGATTACTTCATCCGGGTCGGGCACGATACCTCCCAGACGTCCGAAATGTTCTACGGGTACCTTACATTCTACGGCCAGACGGACATCTTCAATCATCTGTCCGCTGTTCAGTTCCACGGTCAGGATACCTTTCACCTGTTTAGCTCTTTCTTTCAGGGCCTTGCTCGGGAACGGCCATAATGTAATCGGACGGAACAGACCTACCTTGATACCTTCTTCGCGTGCATGCTCCATGGCTTTCTGTGCGATACGTGCACAAGAGCCGAAAGCTACAATCAGATATTCAGCATCTTCTGTGTCAAGTTCCTCGTAGCGTGTTTCTTTTTCTTCGATTTCTGCGTATTTAGCCTGCAAGTGCAAGTTGCGCTGCTCCATGATGGCCGGATCCAGTTCCAATGAGGTGATGATATTGGGCTTGCGTCCCTTGCAGCCGGTTGTAGCCCACGGACATTGTGCCAGAATCTCTTCTTCCGTACGTCTGGGGCGATATTCCGGAAGCACTACCTTTTCCATCATCTGACCGATTACACCGTCGGCCAGAATCATAGCCGGATTGCGGTATTTGAAAGCCAGATCGAAAGCCAGCCCTACAAAGTCAGCCATTTCCTGTACGGAAGCCGGAGCCAGTGCAATCAGGTGGTAGTCGCCGTGACCGCCTCCCTTGGTAGTCTGGAAATAGTCGGCCTGACTGGGCTGAATAGTACCCAGACCCGGACCTCCTCGCATCACGTTGACCACCAGACAAGGAAGCTCTGCACCTGCGATGTAGGAGATACCTTCCTGCTTCAAGCTGACGCCCGGACTGGAGGATGAAGTCATGACCATTTTTCCACTGCCGGCGCCTCCGTATACCATATTAATTGCTGCCACTTCACTTTCAGCCTGAAGAACTACCATTCCGGTAGTTTCCCATGGCTTCTGCTCGGCAAGCGTTTCCAATACTTCAGATTGGGGGGTGATAGGGTAACCGAAGTAACCGTCCACGCCGATACGGATGGCGGCATGGGCTATGGCCTCGTTACCTTTCATAAGAACAACTTCTTCTGCCATAATTTTTCGATTTTGCTTGTTGGGCATTTTTATTCTTCACTTTTCGCTCTGTATACGGTCAGACAACCGTCCGGGCACACAATGGCGCACGAAGAGCATCCGTTACAGGTATCTTCCACTACCTGCTGTACGTAATTATATCCTTTTTGATTTACTTTCGGGGTGAGTGACAACACATGCAGCGGGCATGCTACCACACATAAGTTGCATCCCTTGCAGCGTTCGGTATTTACGATAACCACACCTTTCATCTTAGCCATAGTATATATCTCTTATTGATTAAACATATCTTTATTATAAAAGTTAAGTATATCCATCACCATCTTTCGGGCATCGGCTGCCGGACTTTCCGGGTCCAGGGCAATCGCTTCCTGGTAATTGTTGAGCGCTCCCTGCCAGTCACCTTTTTTCCGATAGGCATTTCCCAAAAGATAATATGCTTCCGCCGTAGGCGAGGAAGCCGTTTGCAACCAATCATTCAGGCGAGATATAGCGGTGTCTACATGTCCTTCATTTATCAGTTGTCTGATGTGATTCAGTTGTTCATTCATGGTCTTTTATGTCATATTGTAACCTTACAAAGATAGTCTTTAATTTGGTACGAGAGTCATTTTTACGGAATAAATAGTAAAAAATGCCGATTTTTCTTTTTCTAGGTATTGTGTAAAATGCTGATTTATAATATGTTCTAATGCTGTGGTTTTTGTTTCAATTGAAAAAGATGCATATCTAACTAATTGCTTAAAATAATGAAGGGTGTAACAGATTTGTCAGATATTGTAAGGGGTTACCAAAAGTTTATTGAATGAGCAGAATCTATTTGATTATGTCATTATTTCTTTTAACTTTGTGGCAATTTATTCATGAAACAAACAACTAAATAATTAACTTATCAGATAGAATTATGAACAAGATTCTTCAGAAGGAACATTTTTCCGAAAAGGTCTTCAAACTGGTGATTGAGGCTCCTTTGATTGCAAAGTCGCGTAAGGCGGGACATTTTGTCATTGTCCGTGTAGGCGAGAAGGGGGAACGCATGCCTTTGACCATTGCAGCAGCCGATCCGGTGAAGGGAACCATTACTTTGGTGGTGCAGGAAGTCGGACTTTCGTCCACTCGTTTGTGCGAACTGAATGTGGGTGATTACATTACAGATGTGGTAGGTCCGCTGGGAAAGGCTACTCATATTGAAAACTTCGGAACGGTGGTTTGTGCCGGAGGTGGTGTAGGTGTGGCTCCGATGTTGCCTATCGTGCAGGCATTGAAGGCTGCGGGAAACCGGGTCATTACCGTGCTGGCCGGACGTACCAAGGAGCTGATTATTCTTGAAAAGGAAATGCGTGAGAGCTCGGACGAAGTGATTATCATGACGGACGACGGTTCTTACGGACAGAAAGGTTTGGTTACTGAAGGAGTAGAAGCAGTCATCAAACGTGAAAAGGTGGACAAGTGTTTTGCCATTGGTCCGGCCATCATGATGAAATTTGTCTGCCTTCTGACCAAGAAATATGATATTCCGACTGATGTGTCGCTGAACACCATCATGGTGGATGGTACGGGCATGTGTGGTGCTTGCCGTATCACCGTGGGCGGAAAGACGAAGTTCGTATGTGTGGATGGTCCGGAATTCGACGGTCATCAGGTGGACTTCGACGAGATGCTGAAACGTATGGGAGCCTTCAAGGATATTGAACGTGAAGAAATTCATAAACTGGATACAAAACCTGCAACTTGTGAAGCTGAACAGGCTGCTTCCGGACGAAACGCTGAATGGCGTGAAGCGTTGCGCAAGAGCATGAAGCCGAAAGAACGTACGGCTATTCCGCGCGTGAAGATGAACGAACTGGATCCGGAATACCGTTCACACAGCCGCAAGGAAGAAGTGAACTTGGGACTGAGCGAAGAGCAGGCACTGACAGAAGCCAAGCGTTGTCTGGATTGTGCCAACCCTTCTTGTATGGAAGGTTGTCCGGTGGGTATTGACATTCCGGGCTTTGTCAAGAACATCGAACGCGGAGAATTCCTGGAAGCAGCGCGTACGCTGAAAAAGACCAGTGCGCTTCCAGCCGTATGTGGCCGTGTCTGTCCGCAGGAAAAGCAGTGTGAATCGAAATGTATTCACCTGAAGATGGGTCACGAAGCGGTAGCTATCGGTTACCTGGAACGTTTCGCTGCTGACTATGAGCGTGAAAGCGGACAGATTTCAGTGCCCGAAATTGCAGCCAAGAACGGTATCAAGGTTGCAGTAGTGGGTTCAGGACCTGCCGGATTATCGTTTGCAGGCGATATGGCCAAGATGGGTTACGAGGTAACTGTGTTCGAGGCACTGCATGAAATTGGTGGTGTATTGAAATACGGTATTCCGGAATTCCGTCTGCCGAACAAGATTGTGGATGTGGAAATCGAAAACCTGTCCAAGATGGGAGTGACTTTCGTGAAGGACTGCATCATAGGCAAGACCATCAGTGTGGAAGACCTCGAAAGTGAAGGTTTCAAGGGAATCTTCGTTGCTTCGGGTGCCGGACTGCCTAACTTCATGAACATTCCGGGCGAGAACTCCATCAACATCATGTCTTCGAATGAATATCTGACACGTGTGAACCTGATGGATGCAGCCAGCGAAGATGCCGATACTCCGGTGACATTCGGCAAGCGAGTGGCTGTAATCGGTGGTGGAAATACAGCGATGGATTCTGTACGTACCGCGCGTCGTCTGGGAGCAGAGAAAGCGATGATTATCTACCGTCGTTCAGAAGCAGAAATGCCGGCCCGTCTGGAAGAGGTGAAGCATGCTAAGGAAGAAGGTGTAGAATTCCTGACATTGCACAATCCGATAGAATACATTGCCGATGAGAAGGGACGTGTAAAACAGGTGGTATTGCAGAAAATGGAACTGGGTGAGCCTGATGCTTCCGGTCGTCGTAGTCCGGTTGCCATTCCGGGAGCTACAGTAACTCTCGACATCGACATGGCCATTGTCAGTGTAGGTGTATCGCCTAACCCGATTGTGCCGAATTCTATTCCGGGGCTGGAATTAGGACGCAAGGGAACCATTGCCGTCAATGATGACATGCAGTCGTCTATCCCGACCATCTATGCCGGTGGTGACATCGTGCGCGGTGGAGCTACTGTAATCTTGGCGATGGGTGACGGACGCCGTGCGGCTGCTGCCATGGATCGCCAGCTTCGTCAGGCATAAAAACAAACTTGAAAATCAGACATAAAAGAGACGCTTGGACGTTTGTAACAGAACGTCTAAGCGTCTCTTTTAAAACGCACTTGCGTTTTAGGTAAAATGTCAAAGCGTTTAAAACAAAACGTCCTTGTGTTTCGGTTGAAGCGCAAGGACGTTTTTCTATGTGATTACTGACGCAGCTGAGTGCGTGTGATTTCGCCTGTATACATGGTGTATGACTTGCTGTTATCTGCTTGAATGTTAAGTGATTTCAGGTCTTCAGCTGTCATTTTCTGGCTCATTGACTTCTTACATTCGATAACTGCTGTCGGTTGGGAAGCACCTTGTGCATAGAATGAAATCTTATATTCACTGCATTGTTCCATCAGGGCACTAAGAGCGATGCGGTCTTGTGCAATCAGCAGGTAAGCCACGTTTTTGTTGAACAATTTACCAAAACCTCCCCAGTTCTCTGCCTTGATTTCTATTTCTTCATCGTTGGCGGTTAGAGTAATGCGTCCGTTTTGCAACTGACTGTTCCAGTTGTCAGAGAATTGTGCTACAGGCACTTCCTTCAGTTCGCCGGTCAGGGTCATGGCCGGGGTCAGAGGAGTTGCTGGAACTACAGCAGGAGCTGTTTCGTTAGCCAGTACCTTTTGTCCCAGTGCATCGGTTGCCGACTGGAAGAGCTGGTCCTTCAGGTCGATGGTCTCACGACGGAACTTTCCGCAGATAGGAGCCAGTTTGGTTTTCTTCTTGTTCAATGCCATATCATCGGTAATCCATTCTTCGGCAGTATATTTTTCTCCTCCGTCGCGGTTCTCGTCATACCAGTAACGGATGCGGGTCATGGTCATGTGGCATACCCCATCAGCTACATTGATCAGATACTGGTAGTAGATGCGGGTACGGTCCAGTGAAAGTGCCGAGGAAGAGAACACAATGTATTCTTCGGCAGAGGCGGCAATGTCACCTTCTTCTTCGTTGGTATAGACTACTCGGCTCTGCAGTTTTCCGTCAGATTTGAAGCGGTTGTTGGCCCAGTCTAGCATCTGCTGATAGAGTTGTTCTTTTGAAAGGGAAGGAGCCTTGATTTCATGATTGAAGGTTACCTTTCCATCCTCCATTGTAATCGCTCCAGCCAGATATTTCGGGTCGGAGTTGTCTTTTTTATCTTTGGCCATTCCAAACAACGGCAGGCAGGCCAATAAGATGAACAATAGTTTTTTCATGATTCGTATCAACGTTTTTTATAGTATGAAACATTATTTCTTAAAAATCGCATGTGTAAAGATAGGTATTTTTTTTAACTGCGGTGTAGGAATAGGATTTCTTATTATTTTTTTGTGAAACAATTATACATTTCAGTAAAAACAACAAAGCCCGTTTCCCTTTTCAGGAAAACAGGCTTTGTACGTATTTCTATCAAATAGAACCTCTCCGAAGCAGGAGCGGGGGATTATCGAACGGGAATTTTGTCGATGCGTGCCTGATGGCGTCCGCCTTCAAAATCGGTAGTGAAGAATTCCGTCATGATCTTGTCGGCCATTGCTTCATCAATGAAACGTCCCGGCATTACCAGTACGTTGGCATTGTTGTGCTGACGGGCCAGATGAGCGATTTCCGGAATCCAGCAAAGTGCGGCACGGATACCTTGGTGTTTGTTCAGGGTGATACCGATTCCTTCACCACTTCCGCAGATGGCAATTCCCGGATAGCATTCTCCGTTTTCTACTGCCAAAGCCAGCGGGTGAGCAAAGTCGGGATAGTCACAACTGTCGGTTGTGTAAGTTCCGAAATCCTTGTATTCCCATCCTTTGGCTTCCAGCCATTTTTTCACGTATTGTTTCAATTCAAATCCGGCATGGTCGGATGCAAGTCCTATTGTTTTCATCAGAGCATTTCTTTTACTTGGTTATATACATTTTCAGCAGTGAAGCCCAGTTTTTCATCCAGCACTTTGTATGGAGCAGAGAAACCGAATGATTCCAATCCCCAGATCTTGCCGTTTGCACCTACCAGACCCAACAAGTTGACTGGCAGACCAGCTGTCAGACCAAATACTTTGGCTCCAGCCGGAAGAATGCTTTCCTGATATTCCTTGCTCTGGCTGCGGAACAAACCTTCTGACGGAACTGATACGATACGAGTCTTCACACCGTCTTTGTGAAGCAGTTCGGCTCCAGCTACCAAGGTAGATACTTCAGAACCAGAAGCTACCATGATGACATCCGGGTTTTCGTCAGAACCAGCTACGATGTAAGCTCCCTTGGCAGCCTGTGAGTAGTCTGTACCTGCAGGCAACATGTTGATGTTCTGGCGAGACAGAATCAGAGCCGACGGAGTATCGGTATTTTCCATAGCCAGTTTCCAGCAGACAGTAGTTTCTTCTGCATCGGCCGGGCGAAGTACCAGCATAGAGTTCTTACCGTGGTGGTTTTTCAGTTTTTCCATCAAGCGGATTTGTGCTTCCTGTTCTACTGGTTCGTGAGTAGGACCGTCTTCACCTACACGGAATGCATCGTGAGTCCAGATGAACTTCACTGGCAACTGCATGAGGGCAGCCATACGTACAGCAGGTTTCATGTAGTCTGAGAATACGAAGAATGTACCGCAGGCAGCGATTACACCACCGTGCAGTGCCATACCGATACAGCAGCAAGCCATAGTCAGTTCGGCTACTCCGGCCTGGAAGAAGGCACCGCTGAAGTCACCGTTTACAAATGCATGAGTCTTTTTCAAGAAACCGTCAGTCTTGTCAGAGTTAGACAAGTCGGCAGAAGCGCAGATCATGTTAGGAACCTGCTGTGCCAATGCGCCTAATACTGCTGCAGATGCGTTACGAGTAGCATCGTTTGCTTTCTGCTGGATACCAGCCCAGTCTACTTTCGGAGCTGCTCCGCTGAACCATTCTTTCTGTTGAGCGGCTTTTTCCGGATTAGCTGCAGCCCATGCAGCTTCTTCTTCATGACGTGCAGCTACGATAGCCTTCAGTTCTTCTTCACGTTTTGCGTAAATTTCTTTTACGTCATCGAAGATAACAAACGGATTTTCAGGGTCAGCACCCAGGTTGATCATGGTGTTCTTGTAAGCATCGCCACCCAGAGGAGCACCGTGAGTCTTACAGTTGTGTTCGTATGAAGAGTTATCGTCCTTGCGGGCACCCTTACCCATGATACATTTACCGATAATCAGCGTCGGGCGTTTGCTTTCTGCTTTTGCAGCATCCAGAGCTGTACGGATTTGTTCGCAGTCGTTACCGTTGATTTCGATGACATTCCATCCCCATGCACGGTATTTCATGGCTGTATCTTCAGAGATAACATCCTTTGTTTCTGTAGAAAGCTGGATGTCATTTGAGTCATAGAACATAATCAGGTTGTCCAGACCCAGGTGTCCGGCAATACGGCCTGCACCCTGAGAAATTTCTTCCTGAATACCACCGTCAGAGATATAAGCGTAGATAGTTTCTTTATTGAAAGTAGGATTACCCGTACGAGCTGCAAGGAATTTGGCAGCGATGGCAGCACCTACAGCGAATACGTGTCCCTGTCCCAGCGGGCCAGAAGTGTTTTCAATGCCGCGCATTACGTCTACTTCAGGATGTCCCGGAGTAGGAGAGCCCCACTGGCGTAGTTGTTTTAATTCGTCTAATGTAAATTTACCGATAAGAGCCAACTGTGAGTACAACATCGGTGACATGTGGCCCGGATCCAGGAAGAAACGGTCACGACCTTCCCATTTCGGATTCTGAGGGTCATACTGCAGATACTCTGCATACAAGACATTGATGAAATCGGCTCCACCCATTGCACCTCCGGGGTGTCCAGACTTTGCTTTTTCAACCATTGAAGCAGCCAAAATACGAATATTATCAGCAGCGTGGTTCATTACTTGTTTGCTGTTCATATAACTAAATTTTGATTTGTATGCTACATAAAATGCGAGTGGCATACGTCACCCGCTTTTTGAAATTATGAGCAAAGGTATGACATTTATATGTAAATTACAAAGTGGAAATAACTTATTTATTTCACATTTTTTTACTTCTTGTATTTTACCGCAGCCTCTTCTACCGGCAGACAAGCCTTGTAATTTTCAATATAAGCATTGAATCCAGCCACGTCTTCTGCGGTAGGAGATACTTCTACGCCCGCATTTCCGGCAAACACTTTTTCGTCGAGGAAGTCAGCCAGTGACTGCTTCTTGTCATTGTTTACCAGATAAGAACCTAACAGGGCAATACCCCATGCACCACCTTCTCCTGCAGTTTCCATCACAGAAATCGGTGAGTTGATGGCTGCTGCAAGAACTCTCTGACCTACACCTTTGGTACGGAACAGACCTCCGTGACCTGTGATGCGGTCTACTTTGATTTTTTCTTCGTTGAAGAGAATGTCATTTCCAATCTTCAGTACGCCTACCGATGCATACAAGTGCGCACGCATAAAGTTGGCCAGATTGAATTTATCGCTTGCTGTACGTACGAATAACGGACGTCCTTCTGTCAGGCCGGTTACAGGTTCGCCTGAGAAGTAGTTATACGAAATCAGTCCGCCGCAGTCTGCATCACCTGTCAGTGCGTGGTTGTACAGCTTGCCGAAAATTTCGTCCATGTCTACCGGTATACCCATCAGTTCCTGGTATTCCTTGAACAGATTTACCCATGCATTCAGGTCGGAAGTACAGTTGTTGCAGTGTACCATGGCTACCAGGCTTCCGTCAGGAGTAGTTACCATGTCAATCATTTCGTATGGTTTTGACAGGTCTTTTTCCAGTACGATCATAGAGAAAGAAGAAGTTCCAGCCGATACATTACCCGTGCGCTGTTTTACAGCATTGGTAGCCACCATACCTGTTCCTGCATCACCTTCCGGTGGACAAACAGGTACACCTGCTTTCAGATGGCCTGATACGTCGAGTTTCTTGGCACCTTCTTCAGTCAGGCAACCAGCATTTTCTCCTGCCAGCAATACTTTCGGCAGAATGTCTGTCAGTTTCCAGCTGTATCCGTAAGGTGCTACTAACTTGTCGAACTTTTCAATCATTTCGGCAGAGTAGTTCTTTGTTTCAGGGTCGATAGGAAGCATACCTGAAGCATCACCGATACCCAGAACTTTTTCGCCGGTAATCTGCCAGTGTACGTAACCTGCCAATGTAGTGAAGAAAGTGATGTCCTTCACGTGTTCTTCCTTGTTCAGGATAGCCTGATAGAGGTGAGAGATACTCCATCTCAACGGAATGTTGTAGACAAAGAGTTCAGATAGTTCGGCAGCTGCTTTGCCAGTGTTGGTATTTCTCCATGTACGGAACGGTACGAGGATTTCTTCTTTATCGTTGAAAGCCATGTAACCGTGCATCATGGCACTGATACCGATTGCTGCCAAGTTTTCTATTTCGATGCCGTACTGGCTTTTTACGTTTGCGCGAAGATCAGCATAGCAGTCCTGCACACCAGCCCAGATAGCTTCAATGCTGTAGGTCCAAAGACCATCTACCAGCTGGTTTTCCCAGGTGTGACTTCCCTGAGCAATAGGTTTATTTTCCTGGTCAATCAGGACAGCTTTGATTCGGGTAGAACCGAATTCAATACCCAAAATGGCTTTACCTGCCTCAATGGTTGACTTTGCATCTTTCATATTAAAAATCGATTAGTTAAAGTGAAAAATAAGGCAATATTAAAAAATAAAAGTGCTGCCAGAAAGAAATCTTCTGTCCAGCACTTTTAAGATATACTTGATTAAGTATTAGCAAAGAGCTTTGTTCAGCATGTAGTATACTTCGTTCATGCGAAGTTCTTTCTTGAAGCTGTCGATAGTAGTATCTTTGTTGATATGTACCATTTCGATACCCGCAATTTCAGCATAGTCTTCCCAGTATTCTGCAGTCAGGTCGTATGAGAAGCAAGAGTGGTGAGTACCACCAGCCAAAATCCATGCACCCGCACCGATTTCGAAGTTAGGCATCGGTTTCCAAAGTGCAGAAGCAACCGGCAATTTCGGCAGTGGTTTCGGTTCGATACATTCTACGTCGTTTACAATCAGACGGAAGCGGTTGCCCATGTCTACTACAGTAGCAGTGCATCCTGTACCTACCTTAGAAGTGAAGACAAGACGTGCAGTCTGGCTCTTACGTACACCGATACCGAGGAAGTGTACTTCCAGACGAGGTTTCTTAGCTGCAATCATCGGACAAACTTCCAACATGTGAGCCTGAAGGATAGAGCTGTTTTCACCGTCGAAGTTCAGTGTGTAGTCTTCCAGGAAAGAACATCCGTTAGGCAATCCCTGGTTCATAACCCATACTGTACGATACAAAGCAGCTGATTTCCAGTCACCTTCTGCACCGAAACCATATCCTTCTGCCATCAGGCGTTGTGAAGCCAATCCCGGAATCTGGTCGAAGTAGCTTCCGTCAGTCTGACCCAGGTCGTCGAAGTTAGTAGTGAAACCTTTGGCGCCTTTAGCTTTCAGGATAGCACGCAGAGCCAATTCAGCTTTAGCTGCGTTCCATACTTTCTGGTATGCTTCAGAAGCTTTGTCTTCCAGTGCTGCATCGTGGTCGTATTCATTGAAGTAAGTTTTTACAAGAGCTTCTACCTCTTCGTCTTTTACTTCTTTGTGATAGCTCATCAGTTCGCTTACCGGACAGTAGTCTACGTGGTAACCCATGCGCTGTTCAGCTTCTACTTTATCACCGTCTGTAACGGCTACGTTGTTCATCTGGTCGCCGAAACGCAGAATCAGCATATCCTGAGAGTCTGCCCATGCAGCACATACGCGCATCCATACAGCAATCTTAGACAATGTGTTTTCATCTTTCCAATAGCCAACTACTACTTTGCGGCGTACGCGCATACGAGCGCAGATGTGACCAAATTCACGGTCGCCGTGAGCAGACTGGTTCAGGTTCATGAAGTCCATGTCCATGGTATCCCAAGGAATTTCCTTGTTGAACTGAGTGTGCAGGTGGAGCAACGGTTTCTTCAACTGCTGCAAGCCGTGAATCCACATTTTAGCAGGAGAGAAAGTATGCATCCAAGTGATTACACCGATACATTTTTCTTCGTTGTTGGCTGCTTTGAACACTGCTTCTACTTCTTTAGAAGAGTTGGCAGTTCCTTTATATACTACTTTTACAGGCAATTTGCCGCTGGCATTCAAACCTGCTACCATTTCGTTGCTGTGTGCGTCTACTGCGATAACTGCATCGCCTCCGTAAAGGAGCTGAGCTCCGGTTACGAACCATACTTCATATTGATCAAATGCGTTCATAGTGATTTTATGTTTTTATTTGGTTGGATATTTGTTTTTATGTTATTTTTTCTGTCCGTAATAAGCGTTCGGACCGTGCTTGCGGCTGAAGTGTTTTTCTACCAGCAGCTGATTCATGGTCAGGTGTGGGTTGACAGCGTAAGCAATGCTGGCCATTTTGGCTACCTGTTCCATAACTACGGCATTGTGAACGGCATCGTGGGCATCCTTACCCCATGAGAAAGGACCATGGTTCTTTACGAGTACGCCCGGGGTATGTACCGGATTCATGCCTTCAAAACGTTTTACGATTACGTTTCCAGTTTCCATTTCGTAAGCTCCCTTCACTTCTTCTTCTGTCATGTCGGCAGTGCAGGGAATGGCTTCGTGGAAATAGTCGGCGTGAGTCGTTCCGATGTTCGGAATATCGCAGCCTGCTTGTGCCCATGCGGTAGCGTAGGTAGAATGTGTATGTACCACACCTCCGATTTCAGGAAAAGCTTTGTACAATACAAGGTGAGTCGGTGTGTCGCTTGAGGGACGTAAGTTTCCTTCTACCACGTTTCCTTCCAGGTCGACTACTACCATGTCTTCTGCTTTCATTTCATCGTAAGACACTCCACTGGGTTTAATAACCACCAGTCCGCTTTCACGGTCGATGGCTGATACGTTTCCCCACGTGAAAATAACCAGTCCGTGTTTCACCAAATCCAGGTTGGCATGAAACACTTCTTCTTTCAGTGCTTCTAACATATTCTTAAAGTTTGAATTTCGGATCTTTCTGATAAGCCTTGTCATTGAATTTGTAGAGAGAGGCTCCTCTTCTTGATCCAGTTTTATCAATTTTATCAGTTTTTTCTATAAATCCCATTTCGGCAATACGCTTGCGGAAATTTCGTTTGTCCATCGGTTCACCGTAAATCGCTTCGTACAAACTTTGAAGCTGCGTCAGGGTGAACAGTTCTGGCAAGAGGTTGAAGCCTATAGGTGCCCTTGAGGCTTTTTGCTTCATGATGGCACGAGCTTTCTCGACCATTTCATTGTGGTCAAAAATCAGGTCGGGCAATTCATTGATGTTTACCCAGAAAGCATTGTGCTGTTGCACCAGTTCACGGTCATATTCATTGATATTGATTAAGGCATAATAAGCAAGTGAAATAACTCGTTCGCCCGGATCGCGGTCTACAGCTCCGAATGCGCCAATCTGGTCCATGTATACATTTTCCAGTCCGGTCAGTTCACTTAGTACGCGTTTGGCTGCATCATCAGCACTTTCGTTTTCCTGAATGAAGCCTCCCATCAGCGACCATTGTCCCATTGCAGGTTCGAAGTTTCTTTTGAGCAGCAATAGATTCAGTTCGCCTTTGTCGAATCCGAAGATAATACAGTCGATTCCGACATAAAATTTGGGATTATGATTATAATATGTGGTCATGAAGTTCGTGACTTTTGGTTCTTTACAACTTGGTTTCTTTTGGTCTTTGTTATTTTTCTACTGTAAACTTGAAGATACAGTGGCTGTGGTAAGTTTGTCCCGGAGCCAGAATAACAGAAGGCCATTGGGGTTTGTTGGGACTGTCAGGATAGTGCTGTGTTTCCAGACATACAGATGCACGTTGCGGGTAAGCGATGCCTTTCTTTCCCTTCACTGTTCCGTCCAGGAAGTTTCCGGTATACACTTGAATACCTGGTTCGTCTGTATACACTTCCAGGCTGATACCTGTGGTCGGGCTGGTCAGTTTGGCTGCCACCTGATTGATGTCACCTTTGGTTTTCAATACCCAGTTATGGTCAAATCCGTTACCGAATTTCACTTGTTCGTTAGAGAAATCGGTCACTCCTTCGCTGATGGCTTTCGGTGTGTTGAAGTCGAACGGAGTATCTTTTACTGCCATCATTTCACCTGTTGTCATGAAGGTGCTGTCTACCGGAGTAATACTGTCGGAAGCTACGTAAAGCATGTGGTCTGTAGCCGGTTTAGACGGGTCACCATTCAAGTTGAAATAAGAGTGGTTAGTCATGTTGATGACTGTTGTCTTATCTGTAGTAGCATCATATTTGATGTCGATGGCATTGTCAGCTGTCAGTGAGTAAGTCACGTTGGCAGTCACATTTCCCGGGAAGTTATTGTCTCCATCAGGTGATTTCATGGTCAGCACGATGGTGCTGTCATTGGCTTGGTTGGCTTCGTATACCTGATACTGCCATCCGGTAGGACCACCGTGCAGGCAGTGACCGAAGTTATTGGTAGGAAGCTGGATTTCCTGTCCGTCAATAGTAATTTTTCCTTTGTTGATTCGGTTGGCATAACGGCCGATGGAAGCTCCGAAGTCACTTGGAATATTCTGATAGTCAGCTATGCTGTCAAAGCCAAGAACCACATCTGTCATCTTTCCATTTTTGTCGGGAACCATGATTGATACGATTCGTCCTCCGAAATTCGTTACACAAACTTCCATTCCCTGACTGTTCTTCAGAGTGTAAAGTTTGATAGGTTTGGTATTTTCTGCTGAAACCTCAAAATTAGCAGGGTTCAAGCCTGATAATGTCAGTTCCGGTTGCTGGGCTTGCTTGGAAGCACAACCGCTCAATACTGCAAGGATGATACTTGCCCCTAAAAAAGATTTGTTCATGCTTTTCATATGAAATTGTTGATGTTTTTATCTATGGTGTAAAAGTAACACTTAAAACGATTGCTTGTTCTTTTTTTCAGATGTTTTTCAACATAGAATGAGTGTTTTTCAGTAGTTTCTATAAAAAATGAAGAGGATATGCAGCTTTTTTACATATCCTCTTCATTTATAAGTTAGTTTTTATGGATTACCAGAAGTATGCATAGAACAATGCGCAGAGAACTACAACGCCCAATGTGGCAATTACATCCCACATATTCCAGCTTTCGCGAATAGCTTTCTTGTAGTCGCCAGTGAAAGTGATAGCTGCAATTTGTTCAGATGTCGGTTTGGCAGTAAACATGGATACTACGTACATCATGATAACGATGAATACCAGTAACCATACCTCGAAGATAAGCCAGTTAGTCTGCCAGAACCAAGAAGTGCATTCCCAGAACGCTCCGTCCATTACCGCTTTACCAGAGTCGGTGATTACGTTAGTCAGCAAGCGCAGCATACCGATGAGGAATCCTCCGATAAGTCCCCATTCACCAGCTTTCGGTGTGATACGCTTAGAGAAGATACCCAGTGTAAATACGGCTACCATGGCAGGAGCAATCAAAGATTGAATATCTTGAAGATAAGAATACAAGTTACCCATGTTCATCATGATAGGCATCCATGCCAATCCCAACAGTACGACAACGACTGTAGCTACACGTCCTACCATTACGTAGTGGCTTTCGCTCATACCTTTTTTCATAGGTTTGTAGAAGTCTTCTGTAAACAATGTCGCGCAGCTGTTAAAGAATGCAGCCAAAGAAGCTACGAGAGCACAGATGAAACCGATGGTTACGATACCTTTCACACCTGCAGGCAGGATGTTCTTTACCATCATGGCAAAAGCACCGTCTGTGTCATGTGTGTTGGTGATGTCCATTACGATGTTGCTGCCGGTTTTCTGTGAGAGTGCGAATGCCACCATACCCGGAATCAGGAACATGAAAACAGGCAACAGTTTGAAGTAACCGGCTGCGATTGTACCGCGGCGTGCACGTGCCATAACTTTGCGGTTGTCTTCTCCTTTAGTCTGTCCGAGCACACGCTGTACGATGTGCTGGTCTGTACACCAGTACCAGAAACCGATGATAGATGCTCCGAGGAATACCACATAACCCGGGAATTGCGGATACATCGGGTCAGCTGGGTCAGTGTGGAACATGTGAGTTGTTCCGAAACCGTCGTGTGCGGCGTTACAAACAGCCATCATTTGTGACCATCCTTCTGAGATACTGCCATCGCCAAGCATATTCAAGCCCAGGAACAAAACCAGGAACGAACCGATGATAAGAATAGGAGTCTGGATAGCAGAAAGTGTCATTACTCCTTTCATACCTCCGAACACAGTGAAGATAGCCGTGATAAAGATAAGGCCGATTGCTCCCCACCAGAATGGAAGTCCAAGTAAGTATTCAAAGAAGATACCACCGGTAAATGCAGTAACAGATACTTTTGTCAATACGTAGGCAATCAGTGTAATGATAGACAACCATGAACCAGTACGTTGTGTGTAGCGGAATTTCAGGAAGTCAGGCATGGTGATAATCTTGCCCATTTTGTTGTTTAATAGCTGATAAAACGGAACGAACAGCCAGCCTAGAATCAGGATCATCCATCCCTGCATTTCCCAGTGTGCCATACCTACACCGTCTTTTGCACCTGTACCGGCCAATCCTACAAGATGCTCAGAACCGATGTTTGCTGCGAAGATGGCCGCACCGATAATGTACCAAGGTTCCCCTTTTCCGAAAAGGTAGTCCTGACTGTCGGCACCTTTCATTTTTTCCTGATCTTTCTTTATTGCACGGTAAACAGCCCATACAATAGCCATGACTCCAACGGCGAGAACCAACCAGTCGAGCCAAATAAATTCAGTTGAATTCCAATTCATAATAGTATTATTTTAATTATTTGTGTATTGATTTCTCGGTTATCAAAAACTGGTTCTATTTCATTTGTTTTTCAAAGTGTATTAGTAACACTAATTCGAATGCAATATTACGGATAAGTGTAAAATTACACTAATAAAAACCCATGTTTTAGAGCATGTTTCCTCCTTTTTTTTCGTCCTCTTTCGTTTTTAACATTTCAGCGGACGACGAAAGTAAAAAACTTCTGTAGACTTTTGAGTATTTTTACGTGTCCGTTCGTATTAGTATATGTGAAAATAAAAAACTAGAAGATATGAAAAGACTGATTCTTTTGCTGTGCCTGTCTGTAGTTATAGGGGCGGTACATGCACAAACCGGGCGGTTAGACTTGAAGCTTCCGCAAGGACATCCCCGCTATCTGACCACACAGGAGGGGAAGAAAGAAACTCAGGAACTGATAAGAAAGGCTCCTTGGGCGAAAGATGTGTATGATCGGCTTCGACAGCGGACAGACAAATATGTAGACCGGGGAACGGACTGGCTGTCCTCCCGTTTGCTGATGTACTGGAACACACATGCTACGGATGTATATATAAAAGGTGAATATTACGATCATGCCGGAGGTGAAAAGGCACCTGCTCCTACAGTGGTGTTTACCGGTGCACGCAGCCATGCTACCAATTACAATCGTCCACGCCTGGAAGATCTGAAGCCTTATCAGGAAGATGCCAGAGGATTGTATCTGTCCAATAAAACCTTGAAAGGAAATCCTTACGAGTGGGTGAGCATCAGCAAAACCGGAAGAATGATTGAGAGTATCAATAATGAAATTGTAGGTATAGCCCGTGATGCGGCATTCCTCTGGTGGCTGACCGGCGAACAGAAATATGCTATGGCAGCAGCTTCCGTCTTTGATGTGTACATGACTGGTCTGTACTATCGTAATGTGCCTGTCGATTTGAATTACGGTCACCAGCAGACGCTCGTAGGAATGACTTCCTTTGAGGTGATTCATGAAGATGTCATTAATTCGTTGGTACCGCTTTATGATTTCCTTTATGCATATCTGCAGAAGGAAAAGCCGGAAAAGATGACCATCTATGCCGATGCTTTCAAGAAATGTGCCGATAACATCATTGCCAACGGAGTGCCTCACAACAACTGGAACCTGCTGCAGGCGCATTATATCATGAATATAGCCCTGATTCTGGAAGATGATGCAAAGTATGCCGACAGCAAAGGGCGCCAGTATTATATCGATTATCTGGTGAACCAGTCATCCATTCGTCAGTGGTCATTGAAAAAACTGGCCGATTACGGGTTTGATGCGGCCACGGGAATCTGGGCAGAATGCCCGGGTTACAGCAGTGTGGTGGTAGGGGATTATGCCAGCTTTGTCAGCCTGTTCGATGAGAATCTGGGCATGGACCTTACCAAGGAGATTCCGGTACTTCCGAAAGCTGTAGAAGCTATGCCGCAATACCTTTTCCCGAACCGTATGGTTTGCGGGTTTGGCGATACGCATCCTTCTACACTGCGGACCGATATTTTCCGTTATATGATTCAGAATGCCCGTACTCATGGAAAGTCTGAAGAAGAACGAAAGTTTACGGCCATGCTGAAACTGTTCGATCCGTCTTCTTCTCTTCCGGTGGCAGAAAGAGGCAAAGCACCGGTAGCCATTACTTCTTTCTTTGCCGGGAAACCACTCGTGTTGGATGAAAAAGTGAAGGCAGGCAAGATTGATGACTATGTTACTCCAACTTTCTATGCTCCGAATGTGAGCTGGCTGGTACAGCGTAATGGTATGAACCCTCGTCATAGTCTGATGGTGTCACTGAACGGCAGTGAAGGTAATCACATGCACGCCAATGGCATCAGTATGGAACTGTATGGCAAAGGCTACGTGCTCGGGCCGGATGCCGGTATCGGAAAAACCTTGTATCAGGGACTGGATTACCTGGAATACTACAGTCAGTTCCCTTCGCATAACACGGTTTGTGTGGACGGTATCTCTTCTTATCCCGTCATGAAAAGCAACCATTCCTTTAAGTTGCGTGCCTTGTATCCTGAGGCTGGCGAACAGATTCCTTATCAGCCGATTTCTTATAGTGAGGTCTATTTCCGCGAACCGGAAACTTTTGCCGACCAGACCCGTCTTAACGGAATTGTCAACGTAGGCGATTCTGCAGGTTATTATATCGATATATTCCGTAGCCGGAAAGTAGAAGGCGGCGACAAGATGCACGACTATTTCTATCATAACTTAGGGCAGCACATGACATTGACAGCAGCCGACGGAAGTGAACTCGGACTTCAACCCACTCAGGAACTGGCCTTTGCCGGAGCTCACCTGTATGCCTATTCCTATATTTATAATAAGAAGCGGGCGGTAACAAGCAAGAACGTGAAGGCCGGATTCACTATCCAGATGCCCGACCAAGACGATATTACGATGAACCTTTGGATGAAAGGGGAGGAAGGACGCGAAGTCTTTTCGGCGCTGAGTCCCATGACGGAAGGGTTGAGTCGCATCAAGGATATGCCGTATTCCATTAAGGACCAGCCAACACTTACTTTCGTGGCACGTCAGAAAGGGGAAGCCTGGAACCGTCCTTTCGTAGCGGTGTATGAACCTTCTACCGTAAAAGAACCTTCTTGCATTTCGTCGGTTGATTATCCTCAGGTAGAAAGCGAACAGAAGGGTAGTCATGTTGGTATCCGTGTCGTACTGACCAATGGAAATATTGACTGGATTCTATCGTCGGATGAGAAAACACACCATTGTGCGTTAGAAAAATTACAAGCTTGTGCAGGGTATGCCTTGTGCCGTCAGTCTGCAGAAGGAGAGACTCTTCAAGCCTTCTTGGGCAACGGTACGCAGTTGGAAACAAAGGGAGTAAGCATTCGTACGGATTTACCGGCCAATGTATTGCTACTGAAGCAGAATGGAAAATGGATGTACACGGCTACGGCTCCTTGTCGGGTAATTGTAGGGAAGAAAAAATACACACTTTCAGTTGCTAACGTATTGACAGTCTTGAAGTAATCTGATAAACGCTTAGGAGATAAGCAGGAAACCGCTTGTCGTTTACTATGTTTCCCGAGGCAGAAATGTAGGGTTCCTTTACGGAAAACCTAGGTTTCTGCTTCGGGAAACGTTTGGCTTACGCGGGAGAAACCTAAAATATGCGAGCGGATATTTCTTTCTATGTGGTTGAGTTCTGGTATTTTTATCGCTTGCCGATATGAACAGGTGCATCATGGAGCTTGTTTTTTTATACTGACTTGATGGAATATAGACAGAATCTGTGTACTTTTGCTTATAAAACGAAGCATGAACTGGAAATGAAAAGATATCTGACATATATATTGTTGCTTTTGTTAACCTGTCTGTGTGTACCTCAGGTGGAGGCAGCTTCTTCGGTATTTCGTAACTTGTCCGTATCCGACGGACTTCCTGATTTGGTTATCAATGTCATTTACAAGGATTCAAAAGGTTACGTGTGGATGGGTACCAACACTTCGGTGGAACGTTTTGACGGCATACGCCTGGAGCATTACATGGTGGAAGGCAGCAATGAAAACCTGAAGCGGGTGTTTGCCTTGATGGAAATGCCGGGTAATGAGCTATGGGTAGGTACCGGCATGGGACTTTTCCGCTTGGCTGAGGGGGCTGAGAAACTTGAACGACTGGCTCCTGAAATGATTACGAGCGGAGTGCATGCTTTCTGTAAGGTGGGCGATGCGCTTTATGTGGGAACAGAAAAGGGCTTGTACGTCTATAAGAATGGCGTTTTTGCCCATGTACTGGTCGATAAGAATGTTTTCTCAAAAGCCAATTTTGTCACAGGCATATCAGAAGGAGACAGTGGTGTGCTATGGCTTTCTACAATGGGAGGACTGAAATCTCTGTGTTTGTCCGACCAGAAAGTGGTTTCTTTTCCAGACGAACTGGGAAAGAAAGGACAAAATCTTTCCTATTATAACATTACGCGTATAGGTTCGAAAGTCTTTATGGGTACAATGACCGATGGACTTGTGGCTTTCGATACCTTGTCTAAAAGCTTTTCGCATTACCTGGATGTGGGTTGCGGTGTGATTTCTTCTTTGTCTGGCGATGGAAAAGACTTGCTTTATGTAGGGACAGACGGAAATGGGGTGCATTTTATTTCCGTGAGTCGCCAGAGTGTGGTCCGTTCATTCCGTCACGACCGTGATGCCGATAGTCAGATTCGCTCCAATTCAGTGTACTCGGTATTGGTGGACCGCGACGGGCTGTTGTGGATTGGCTTCTATCAGTTAGGAGTAGACTATACTTTGTTTCAAAGTGACCTCTTCTCGACTTATAAATATGAAAACCTGTTTGATTCACGGGATATGGCCGTCAGGACTATTGCTTTTCATGGAAGCCAGAAGCTGATAGGCTCGCGCGACGGGTTTGTGTGTATAGATGAGGCCAACGGACGCTTCCGGAGTTTTAAGTCTCCCCGCCTGCGTGCTTCTATCATCGTGTCAAGCTGCTATTTCAACGGGAAATACTACATCGGCACGTATGGAGGAGGAATGTATGTACTGGACGCCTCAACACTGGAATTACATGATTTTGATGTAGCTTCTGAACCTTTTTTGCACGGACATATATTTGTGATTCGTCCGGACAACCGGGGAAACTTGTGGATAGGTACTTCTGCCGGACTTTATTGTTTTCGCGACGGGAAAATTGTGCGTCACTACACGAGCGACAGTTCCAAGCTTCCTGAAGGAAACGTGTATGAAATTTATTTTGATTCATCGCATAAGGGATGGATTTGTACGGAGACTGGTATCTGTATCTGGGATCCCTCTTCCGAAAGTCTGAAGAACGACGTGTTCCCGGAAGGATTTGTACACAAAGAAAAAATCCGTATGATTTATGAGACCTCCGATCATCAACTTTATTTCTTGCCCGATAAAGGAGAACTTTTTGTATCCGACCTTACCATGAATCATTTTAACCGACTCGCCCCAGGTACCTTGCTCGACGGGAAGTCCCTGATGGCTGTAGTAGAGGACTCGGAGGGATGGTTGTGGGTAGCCACCAATAAAGGAATGTATCGTTTCGACAAGAAAAACCAGGTAGTTCCTTTTAATTTTGCCGATGGCATTCCCAGTCTGATTTTTATCAACTGTGTTCCCATCAAAGACGAAGAAGGTAATTTTTGGTTTGGTAATTCCAGGGGACTGGTGCGCTTGAACGGAAAAGAAATGGACATGCTTCCCAGTCGTTATGTAATCTCCTTATCAGATGTACTGGTCAACGGTAAGAGCATGCAACGGCAGCTTACAGGAGAAGAGGGGCACTATTCACTCACATTGGAGAATTCTCAGAAAAGTGTGACCATTCAGTTCTCTGCTTTAACTTATAGCGATCCCAACAGTCTGATGTATGAATATAAATTAGGAGAGGAGGGAGAATGGATTTCCTTGATGGGAAAATCGGAAGTTTCTTTATATGATTTGCCTTCTGGGGTCACTTCCTTCATTATCCGTCAGATTGGTTATCCTGATTCTGCCATGACGCTGGATATTTGCATTCCGAATCGTTCCTGGTTGCACGGGTTGTACCTATTTATTATAATAGTTTTGGTGGTGGCTGGTGTATATATATTCCGTCGTTGTCTGTTGCGCGTGGTATGGTCTGTATTGCGCGAACTGAACGGTATTAATGATACCGAAATGCCGGTAGTCATAGAGGCAGAAAAGACGGAAAAAGAACCTGAAGAAACCTCTCAGGAAGTCGAAATTGCGCAGGAAGAAGTGTTGGAGAGGCCAGCAATGCCGAAACCTGAGAAAAAGTCAACATCTTCCACTGAGGATAAATACCGGACGAATAAAGTCAGTCCGGAAGAGTGTAAGCGACTTTTCCGTTTGCTGGAGCAGGAAATGAAGCGCAACAAACCCTATCGCAATCCGAACCTTAAAGTGGCAGACCTTGCCGTAGCAATAGGCACAACTTCTCACTCACTTTCATATCTCTTTAACCAGTATTTGGAGAAGAATTATTATGATTACATCAACGAATATCGTGTAGAAGAATTCAAGTCGCTTATCCTGAAAGATGAGTACGCAAAATATACTCTGACGGCCATGGCAGAACTTTGTGGTTTCAGTTCGCGTGCCTCGTTCTTCCGCACATTTAAGAAACTGGCAGGAATAACTCCGAACGAATACATCAAACAAGTCTCAGGTGAGCATCGTCCGGTAGATTGACGGACTTTTTAGTGTCAAAAGAGGGAAAAACATCCTGTATGTAAGTCTCAAATTATTATTTGGTACTTACGTACAGGATGTTTTATTTTGTTGTGAATCAATTGTTTGTGTAGAAACTAGTCTTGCAGGATAAGGTGAGATTTATTCCATGTTACATTTGTTTTAGTTTTTTGGGATTGTAGATACATTTGCAGTGTCAAAAAACCAAAACAAGCTAATTTATGAAAGACCTGACGAACACATCCAATGAGCTAGTAGCACAGATTTTTGCGGACTACCATCAGTCGGTCTTCTTTTATATCTATAAGAAAATAGGGAAAAAAGAAGATGCGGAAGATTTGGTTCAGGACGCATATCTTCGCCTTTTGGAATACCGTGCTATGCTTCGTCCCGATACCGTAAAATATTTCTTGTTTACGATTGTACGTAATCTGGTGTCTGACTATCTCCGCCATTTTTATAAAAAACAGGAAGTGGCCGCTTATCTGGAGGAAAATTATCAGTCACAGCGTGCTGGAGATGCAGATGCCTGTGTCATTGTACGTGACTTGCAGAAGCAAGAACTGATGAGAGTGAATTGTCTGCCTTGTCAGCGTCGTAAAATCTATATTATGAATCGTTTTGAGGGGAAAACATCGGCAGATATTGCGGCCGAATTGAATCTTTCTGTTCGTACGGTAGAGAACCATCTGTTCATCAGCCGCAAGGAAGTACGCAACTATATGAAACAATGTATATAAAATAATGATAAGAAGTAAAAACGTTAATTTAAAGTTTAATCTTATGAAGAATGGTTTTCTGAAAAATTCATCGCAGAGAGTCCTTTTTTCAGCCATGATGGTTTCGGCTTTAGTAGCCGGCAATGTGGCTCCGATGCATGCGGAGGTGACTTCTGTACAGTCGGTTCTGCAATCGGTAAGTGTGAAAGGACAAGTGCTGGATGCGGAGGGTATCCCCGTTATTGGTGCAAGTGTTCTTGAAAAAGGAACTACAAATGGAGTGATCACAGACATTGACGGAAATTATTCGTTGAATGTGTCTTCTAAGAATGCAGTAGTGGTGATTTCTTATATTGGCTATAAAACGGTAGAATTGCCAGCTTCTAATCCTAATTTGTCGAAAGTCATTCTTAAGGAAGATACAGAGGTTTTGGATGAAGTAGTGGTTGTAGGCTATGGAGCTCAAAAGAAACAGACTTTGACAGGATCTGTAACAGTTGTGGATGAGAAAATGTTCCAAAACAAAGGAACGGTGAGTAACCCTCTTTCAGCTATGCAGGGACAGGTACCAGGACTACGTATTACTCGTTCTTCTGCTGCTCCTGGTGAGGAAGGATGGGGAATATCTATACGTGGTGCAGTATCTAAGAATTCTGTAGACCCGTTGCTGATTATTGATGGTGTGCCTGCAAGCAGTGTAAGTGAAATGTCCCAGTTAAGTGCAGATGACATTGAATCCATTAACTTCTTAAAGGATGCTTCTGCAGCCATTTATGGAGCTAAGGCAGCTGGAGGTGTAATTCTGGTAACAACGAAACGTCCGGATGCAGGTAAAGCAAAAATAGAATATAGCGGTTCGTTTACTCGTAAAATCGTGGGATTGCAACCTCGTTTGATGAGCCTTGATGAATGGGCTGATGGGGTAATTCAGGCACGTACTAATGATGGTTATGGAGAGGATGATCAATGGATACGTTATGCTAAGTTGGCAAAGTCTTTAAAGGGAAGCTGGATAAACTTGAATGGGGGAGATGGTTCGGTTCCTAATCCAATTCCTAATGCTTTTATAGGTGTAGCCGATTTTGTGTTTCACGATATGAACTGGACAGATGTGTTATGGGGAAATGCAAATTCTACACAACACAATTTGAGCCTTTCAGGAGGAACTGATAAATCTAGTTACCGTCTTTCATTGGGTTATCTGAATGATCAAGGTACTTTGCAATGGGGTAATAATTCAAATGAACGTTATAATGTGCGTTTATCTAATAGTTTTAAAATTTCTAATCGTGTTAGCTTGGATTCTAATATGGCCGCTAGCCGTCAGCATCAGGTAGCTCCCACACAGATTAGTGCTGTCTTAGGTGTTTCTATTCCTCAGCCAGGTTTACCGATATCGACTATAGATGGTAAACCTTATGCATGGGGTGGAATCCATACTCCTAACTGGCAGGTAGAACTTGGTGGCGATAATAGACTGACGGTTACTAGTATGAGCGTAAATGAGGTCTTAAAAATAAACATATTGGAGGGGCTTGATTTTCAAGGAACTGTAGGATATAGCACAAATACGGCAATGCGTGATGAGCAATATTTGTCTATTGACTGGTATCAGTATGATGGTACGTTAATCAGAAATGAAAACTCTCCTTATCCTGCACAGGAAAAATCTTCTTACATGAAGAGCGCATCCCGCACAGATAATTGTACGGCTTCTGCTTTCCTTACTTATAAGAAGTTGTTGAACGAGGTTCATGATTTGGCTGTGATGGGAGGTGTACAGTATGATTATGCAGCATATGATTACAGCGCTACTAAAGTCATGGATGTAGAGTCTGCCATTGAATCATTAAATGGTAAAGGACAGGTTTATATTGATAAAGTTGATAAGTGGGAAGAGGCTATATTGTCTTATTTTGGACGTTTCAACTATAATTATAAGTCGAAGTATATGGCAGAGTTGAATGCCCGTTATGACGGTTCCTCTAAATTCTTGCCAGAAAACCGTTGGAATTTCTTCTGGGGAGCATCTGCTGGATGGCGAATCAGTGAGGAAAGCTTTATGGAAGGTATTCATGACTACGTGAGCGAATTGAAATTACGCGCTTCATACGGAGAGGTAGGTAATCAAAGTGGTATCGGACGCTATGATGGTATCCAGTTGTATAATTATAAGTCAAATAGTGGTGCTTTACTGGGAACATCAAAAGGAACTTACGTGGAATCAGCGGGGTTGGTAAGTAAAGTACGTACTTGGGAACGTATTTATAATTACAATTTAGGTTTAGACTTTGGTTTCATAGGAAATCGACTTACCGGAACCTTTGAATTATTTATGAAAAAAAATAACAACATGTTGATTTCCCGTTTATATCCTGGTGTGTTAGGTGGTACAGCACCAAGTACCAATACCGGAAAGTTTATGGCCAAAGGATATGATGGAAGTTTGACCTGGCGTGATAAGATAGGTGAGGTAAATTACCATTTAGGTGGAACATTAACTTATATGACGAATGAATTGATTGATGGAGGAGAAGTGGTGGTAGAGGCTGGATACAATGCAGCATTGAATGGCTATCCGTTAAACTCTATATTTGGTTATCGTTATATGGGGAAAATTCAGACAGATGAGCAGCTGATGAAGTATACGCAGAAATATACAGGAAACAATTCCGTAAATATGCCTGCTAACCTTCGTTTAGGAGATCATATGTATGAAGATGTCAATAAGGATGGTAAACTGACTCAGGATGACTTAGTCTTTTTAGGTACTGATGATCCCAAACTGTCTTTCTCTTTTAACTTCGGTTTCGAATGGAGGGGATTTGATTTTAATGCAGTATTTCAAGGAGTTGGAGATCGTACCATCTATCGCGAAATTGATGCATGGAAAGTACCTTTTAAAGCTATTTGGTTGAATACATCTAATCAAAGTGTAGGCAATGTTTGGAGCCCTGAAACTCCCAATAACTATTATCCGAGCTACTCAAACAATAATGATATTAACAACTACAATTACATGGCTTCTACATGGTCTGTAGAAAATGGTGCTTATCTTCGTTTGAAGGATATTGTATTAGGATATACCTTCCCTAAGAATTTGATAAGTAAAACAGGTTTCTTGAGCAATCTACGTGTATATGTTGCGGGAGCAGATTTGTGGGAAAAATCATATATAAACGATGGCTGGGACCCTGAGGCTACACGCAAAGTGGAAAATAAACAGCGCTATCCATTTAACCGTACAATTACTTTTGGTATCAATGCTACTTTCTAAAAATAAAGAAATGATGAAAAAGATAACATATATTTTGGGATTATTTTCTATGCTAACGTTTCAGTCATGTCTTGACATGGAGCCGAAAACTCAGTTGGCAGATACAAATTACTGGCAGACTCCAGACCATTTTAAATTGTTTGCTACTCAGTTCTATGGTTGGACTGTCGATTTTAAACAATTGGATGATAGTCCTCATAGTGATGTTCGTTCTGATTTGCGGACAGGAATCACATTGGATGTCTACAGTAATGGAACGAATAGTATTCCGTCGTCGGATAAAACTTACACCAATAATTACAATCGTATCCGTCAGGTGAACACATTATTGCAGCAGGCTGAAGGTTATGCTGCTCCGGCAGATATCGAAACATCAGTGGGTGAGGCCCATTTCTTCAGAGCCTATTGTTATTTTGATTTATTGCAGGTATATGGAGATGTCATTATTACTCGTACTCCATTGGATATTGATTCACCTGAAATGCAAATGGCCCGTAACTCTCGCGATGAGGTGGTTGATTTTATTCTGGAAGATTTGGAAGAAGCAATCAGACTTCTTCCTGAAGCAAATGAGATTAGCAGTAAAGATGAAGGTCGTTTGTCTAGTCAGGCTGCGAGTGCTTTTCTTTCTCGTGTCGCTCTTTATGAAGGTACTTGGCAAAAGTTTCGTAATGGTGGACAGAACAATGATCGTTCAAGCGCATTATTGGATATAGCTGCAACGTCTGCTCATGATGTAATAGAAAGTGGTTTCTTTGAACTGTTTGCTCCAGAGGAATTAGGTACTGAAGCTTACAAATATCTTTTTATCCTTGAAAATGATAAATCGAATCCTGCTGGTATTACTAAAAGTGGGAATAAGGAATACATTTTTACTAGACGTCATGATCCTACATTGGCTTCTATTGGTTTTAATATCACACAAGGACGATTGGGTAATGCTGTATACGTGACACGTAAAATGGCGAATATGTATTTGCAAAGTAATGGCTTACCCATTAACCCTCAGACATGGGATTATAGTAAAGTGGATTCCGAGTTCAAGGACCGAGATAACAGAATGAGCAATACGCTTATGATTCCTGGACATACATATTGGGGAACAGGAGGAGGACGTATAGACTGGACTGGAAGTGCAGAAGAAATTGCGAATGCCTCTCATAAGAACTTTATGCCTTCTACTGGTACAGGGTATTTCCCTCATAAATGGTGTTGTGAACGTGATGGGGTACCTACAGGAATGGAAGCATATGATTATCCAATTATCCGTTATGCTGAGGTTTTGTTAAATTATGCTGAGGCAGTATTTGAACGTGATGATAAAATTTCTGATGAAGATTTGGCTATCAGTTTGAATTTGACTCGTAAACGTGTTAATCCTAATATGCCTGATTTGACCAATGCTTTTGTTTCTGCCAATAATTTGGATATGCGTACTGAGATACGTCGTGAACGTACTGTTGAATTCTATGATGAGAATTTCCGTATTGATGATTTAAAACGATGGAAAACAGCAGAAGAGGAAATGCCGATGAATCTTACAGGTGTTAAATGGAGAGGTACTGAGTATGAAACAAAATGGTCGGACGCTTCTTCTAAAACCATGGACGCAGAAGGTTGTATTATTTACGAACAGGGTCGTGTTTGGGAGGAGAAACATTATTTGTATCCGCTGCCTATAGACCAGCTGAAATTAAATCCGAATTTGAAACAAAATCCAGGTTGGGAGTAATAGTTTTATTTGTATTAGCAATCTAATAATATTATATCAATCATGACATACAAAAATATATTATATAAAGGTTGTGCGGCTGTTTGTTTAATAGGGACAATGGCATCTATGGTTTCGTGCAACGATGAAATGGTGTCACCCGAAATGAATGAAAAGGTACTTATTTCTGATATTAATTTAGATGTAACACCTGTATTACCGTTGTTGGTAGGAAGTGATACTATATTGAATTACAGCGTATTGCCAGAAAATGCTTCAGATAAGGGAGTAATTTGGAAATCAGGAAGTCCTGAAATCGCTAGTGTAGATGAAGAGGGACGGATAAAGGCTGTACATGCAGGAACAGCAATTATCTCAGTAATGCCTGCTGTAGGTTTTGCGGTTACTTCTACTGTTGAAATCAAGGTGGTAGATGAGATTATCTTTATAGAAGATATCAATCTTGATATGACGGAAAATGAACTGGAAGTTTATGAAACTGCTTCATTGCAGTTGCGATGGCAAACAATTCCTTCAGATCCTACTTATCCTACGTTGAAATGGGAAAGTTTGACTCCCGAGATTGCAACTGTGACCGAGGATGGGGTTGTGAAAGGCGTGAAAGCTGGGGCTGCACGTGTTAAGGCAACAGCTACAGATGGAAAGCATTTTACTAAAGAGTTTACAATTACTGTGAAGCCCATCATCTTTATAGAAACTCTTTCTTTTGTTAAAGAATCAGATAAGTTGGCATTAGGTGAAGTTTATGTACCTCAACTCAATGTAAAACCGGGCAATGCGACACTTTCAGCTTTGAAATGGGAAAGCAGTAAACCGGAAGTAGTTGAGGTTGATGAAAACGGACACTTTATTGCTAAGAAATATGGAACCGCTGTGGTTACTGCTACGGCAGACTATGGTGATGGTAATCCTATTTCTGCTTCTATGAATGTAATAGTAGCTGAGGGTAAAATGAATGATTCATTCGAGTTTATGAACTCATGGGAGAACTTTAACGGACAATGTCTGGAATTCAACTGGTTAAAAGATCAGGGTATTTTAAGTCTTTTCCCTGGTGCTGACAAAAATTATAAAGCTATCCGAATCAAACGAACTGGAGGGTTTGAATTTAATGTGGCTAATTATCCGATTTTGGCATTTAAAGTGAGATTCCCCAAAGATGTATTTGAAGTATCTACAAAGATGGAGTGGTATCTTGATATGTGGGGTGGTTTATCATCTGGAGGTAAATATGGTGCCGATACGAATAAGGGAAACAGAGCCATGGAAGTATTGGATTGTGGTGATTACAAAGTTTTCTATGCTGATTTTACTAAAAAGAAAGTGAATACGGAAATGATGCCGACAAAATTGCAGAAGGTAGATAATGTCGTATTTGAAATTTGGAAAATTTGGTATGAAGCTGATGAAACGGGCACAATAGATGTGGACTGGATTAAAACATTCGAGTCGGAAGAAGCTTTAAAGAGTTTAATAAATGAAGAAAAGAAATAAGGGACGATAAATACAATGGAAATTGAAAGAGACGAAATCTGTAGTCTATATTGGGCGAATAATGTTTTTATAGGTTCGTCTCTTTCATTCTTTCCTTATACCTAATACCTAACAATAAAACAGAAAAATATGAAGTTAAATAGAATATTCTTTCCATTAGTTGCCGTAGGTTTAATGGCAATGAGCTGTTCAGCTGAGTTTGAGCATGGAGTAAATGATATAGATAGCTGGCCTTTGTCTGGTGCAAATTATGAACCGTCTCTGGAACATCCAGGTATACTTCATACACAGAAAGACATTGATCATATTCGCCAGATGGTAAAGGAAAAACAGGAACCTGCTTATAGTGTTTTTCAAGCATTGGAAAAAGAGCCTTTGGCACAATCTTCTTATACGATAAAAGGGCCTTATGAAGTTATTGCACGTGATGGAAATTATGGATATACCAAGCGAAATGCTGAACAGGATTTTGATGCTGTATATTTAAATTCAGTAATGTGGATGATTACACAGGATGAAAATTATGCGAAGAAATCATTGGAGCTGATGTTGGCATATGCAGAGGTTTTGAAAGACATTGATGGAAATGATACCGCATTAATGGCTGGTCTTGAAGGAATCAAAATTGTCTATGCATTAGAAATGTTAAGCCATACGTATGATAAAATCAGTGAGACTGATATTCAGAAAGTAAACGATATGCTTCGTAATGTCTTTCTTCCGGTGTGGGAGGAGTTTTATAATACCGATCCTTACACGAATGGAAACTGGGGCTTGCATGTGACAAAATCTTATATGGCTGCTGCTATCTTGTGGGATGATGTAGATATGTATAAAAAATGTGTGAATTTTTATTTGTATGGGAATGATAATGGTACTATTTCACATTATATTGATGGGGATACTGGACAGTGCCAAGAGTCTGGACGTGATCAACAGCATACTGTACTAGGACTTGGGGCCGTATCTGCTATCTGTGAATTAGCTTGGAAACAAGGAAATGACCTTTATTCTGCATATGAGAACCGTGCCTTATTAGGTTATGAATATACGGTAAAATATAATTTAGGGTATGATGTGCCTTTTGAAACTTGGACGGATGTCACAGGCAAATATTGTAAATGGGACGTTATTTCCAAAGAGACCAAAGATAAAAATGGAGGAGTGGATACAGAGCGGGGTAATTGTTGGCAGCCTGTATTTTATATGGTATACAATCATTATGTACAACGTAAGAAATTAAGTATGCCCTACACAGAATCATTACTGGAAACGTATACGGAAGATAAGTATGACGGGGGACATCCAAGCTACGGTCCGTTGCTGTTTAATGATTTGAAATAATGTCTCAATATTTATATTTATAATTGGTGAAAGCAGCCGGCCCTTTGTGTCGGCTGTTTTTGAAATCAAACCATAGTTCATGAAAAAGAAAACAACAATATTAGGTCTCCTGCTCTGTCTGGCAAGTCTGACATGGGCACAGCAGAACGAGTGGGAGAACCCTGCGCGATACGAGTGGAACAAAGAGAAGCCGCACGTAGACTTTGCGTTGTATGAGAATGCGGAGGACGCGCGTACGGAGGATCACAGCCGTTCGCCGTGGATTCATTCACTGAACGGTACCTGGAAGTTCCGTTATGCTTCTTCGATAGAAGAGAGTGTGAAAGATTTTTATCGTACCGACCTTTCGGAGGAAGGCTGGCAGGAGATTGCCGTACCGTCCAACTGGGAACTGAAGGGTTTTGGCGAACCGATTATCCGTAATATCCAGTATGTATTCTCACCGAATCCTCCTTTTATTGATGTAGAGAATCCGGTGGGTACCTACCGCACATGGTTCACGGTGCCCGCGGGTTGGGATGAACGTGAGGTGATGCTGCACTTTGGTTCCATCAGCGGCTATGCCCGTGTGTTTGTCAACGGAAAGCAGGTGGGCATGACCAAGGCTTCCAAGTCACCTGCGGAGTTCAATGTGACTTCTTTTCTGAAAGAGGGAAAGAACCTGCTGGCTGTGCAAGTGTACCGCTGGCACGACGGAAGTTACATGGAAGACCAGGACTTTTGGCGCTTGTCGGGTATTGAGCGTGATGTGTACCTTCAGGCGTATCCGAAGCTGACTATTTGGGACTTTTTCCTTAGAGCGGGACTGGATGATAATTATAAGCACGGGGTGTTCCGTGGAATGGTTGACCTGCGTGAGTTCAGCGGAAACCAGATGAAACAGGGTATGGTGAAGCTGGAACTGCTGGACAAGAATGGCAAGAAGGTGTGGGCACAGAGCAGACGCTTTGACCGGGAGAAACAGGCGGAAACGCTTTCATTCTCCGGGACGGTCAGTCGGGTAAACCAATGGAATGCCGAGCACCCTTATCTGTATGACTGCGTGCTGACACTGGCCGATGTGTCGGGAAAACCACAGTCGGTCACAGCCTGCAAGGTGGGTTTCCGTCGGATTGAAATCAAGGACTCAAAGCTGTTAGTGAACGGGGTACCGGTGTACATCAAAGGCGTGAACCGTCACGAGCATAACGACAGCCTGGGGCATGTACAGAGTCTGGACATCATGATGACCGACTTGAAACTGATGAAGCAGCTGAACATGAATGCAGTTCGTACGTGCCACTATCCTAACCATCCGCTGTTTTACAAGTTGTGCGATAAGTATGGATTTTATGTGGTGGATGAGGCAAACATCGAAACTCATGGAATGGGTTCCGTGCCTTACTTCAAGGATACGATTCCGCATCCGGCTTACCGTCCGGAATGGTATGCGGCACATGTGGACCGCATTACGCGCCTGGTAGAGAGAGACAAGAACCATGCGTGCGTCATCGGCTGGTCATTGGGTAATGAGTGTGGCAACGGAATGGTGTTCCACGATGAGTACAAGCGACTGAAAGCGTACGATCCCGACCGTTTCGTGCAGTTTGAACAAGCGTGGGAAGACTGGAATACGGACGTGGTATGCCCTATGTATCCCAGCTTTGGCCGGATGAAGGAATACCGCAACTCGGGTAAGACGCGTCCCTATATCATGTGTGAGTATGCGCATGCGCAGGGCAACAGCAACGGAAACATCAAAGACCTGTGGGAGGTGATTTACGACAGCCCGAATATGCAGGGGGGATTTATCTGGGACTTCATGGACCAGGGATTCAAGACACAGACAGAAGATGGTCGCACATACAGGACCTACAACGGAAAGATGGGCAGTCATCGCTGGCTGGAGGATAAGAAAACGGAATTGAACACGGGTACAGACGGGTTGATTTCAGCCAACGGGGTGCCTAAACCGCAGGCTTACGAGGTGAAGAAGGTGTATCAGTACATCCATTTCAAGGCAGACGATTTGTCGGATGGAAAGATTTCGGTGCGCAACCTGTATGACTTTACCGACCTCTCTGCGTATGATTTCCGCTGGCAGTTGGTGAAGAATGGGTTGCCGACTGACTCCGGATGTTTTGAAGTGCGCCTGAAACCGCATGATTCCAAAGAAGTGAAGCTGTCGCTTCCGGAGATTCCTGCGGATGGAAATGAGTATTATCTGAACTTGTATGCCTATACGCGTGAGGCTACAGATCTGGTTCCGGCGGGCTTCGAAGTGGCTCGTGAGCAATTGAAGATTGGAACGGGGGATTTCTTTGCCGTACAGCCGGAAGCAGAGGGACAGCTGACTGCCGAAGTGAAGGGTAACGTGCTGTCGTTCCAGTCGGGCCGGGTATCAGGCAAGATTGACCTGAAGAAAGGAATGCTTTTTCAGTATGCGCTGGATGGCAAGTCTCCACTGTCGCAGTATCCGGAGCCGGCGTTCTGGCGTGTGCCGACCGACAATGACTTCGGCAACAAGATGCCGTTGCTTTGTGGTGTGTGGCGTACGGCTCATGTAAACCGTTCGGTGCGCAAGGTGTCAGTGGGCGAGCAGGATGCCAATGGAATCCGGGTAACGGTGGACTGGATGCTGGAGGATGTGCAGGTGCCCTACACGATGGAATACCAGATTTGTTCCGACGGTTCGGTGGTCGTAACAGGAAGCATCGACCTGACGGGACGGAAGCTTCCGGAACTTCCTCGTTTTGGTATGCGCATGGAACTGAAGAAAGACTATGAACGTTTGGTGTACTACGGTCGTGGACCGGAAGAAAATTATACCGATCGTTGCAGCTCTACTTTCGTAGGACGTTATGAAGATACGGTCAGCAATCAGTTCTATCCGTACATCCGTCCGCAGGAAACGGGTAACAAGACCGATGTACGTTGGGTTTCACTGCTTGATGCCCAGGGATTCGGACTGAAAGTGACGGGGTTGCAGCCACTGGCTTTCACCGCTCTGCACTTTACGCCGGAGGACCTTGATCCGGGGCTGAGTCGCAAATTACAGCATACGGTGGACGTGATTCCGCAGAAGAACGTGTGCCTACATGTTGACCTGAAACAACGCGGATTGGGAGGCGACAACAGCTGGGGCATGTATCCGCACAATGAATACCGCCTGCTGGACAAGAAGTACAGCTATAGCTATAAACTTCAGTTGGTAGACGGAGAATAAAGACAATACAAATACTGAAATATATAGTAAGGAAAAGGCCGGAAATAGCATCTGTAATAGGATGCTGTTTTTCGGCCTTTTTTGTTTCTTACCTAAAAATGCATTCTTTTTTAGGTAAATCATTTTCTCCATACGTAACTATCTACAAAAGCGTGAATTTGGTGTTGCGTACGGTATCAGAAATTGTAGGAACGAATAATAAATGAAAGAAAGATGAAAAGAGGAGTGTGTATATTATGGATGGTAATGGTCTGGCTGCAGACAGTTTGTGCCGAAGAGTGGCAGTGGGCAGTCACATTGAAAGGCTTTGTATCGGACGAAACGAAAAAGGAACCGGAGGCCTTCTTGTGGGTTCCAGCACATTGCGAGCGCCTGTCGGCCGTGATGTGGGGCCAGCAGAACATGACGGAAGAGATGTTGTTTGATATGCCTTCCTTCCGTGACTCGCTGGCCGAGATGGGAGTGGGACTGATTTGGATTGCTCCCGGAATAGACCAGCAGTGGGATGTGCGCAAAGGTACACAGAAAGTATTTGACCAGATGATAAACGATCTGGCGGAAGTGAGCGGATACACGGAGTTACGTGAGGTGCCTCTTATTCCTTTCGGGCATTCGGCTATGGCCACTTTTCCGTGGAACTTTGCGGCCTGGAATTCGGATCGGACACTGGCGGTGGTGTCTTTCCATGGAGATGCGCCGCGCACCAATTTGTGCGGTTACGGACGTGAAAACCTGGAATGGGGACGGACGCGGAACATTGACGGTATTCCCGGACTGATGATTGAAGGGGAATATGAATGGTGGGAAGCCCGGGTAAATCCGGCATTGGCTTTTCGGATGATGTATCCGGAGAGTTGCATTTCGTTTCTTTGTGATACAGGTAGGGGACATTTCGATGTGTCGGAACAGACAGCCCGTTACATTTCCCGTTTTATTCGGAAAGCATTGGAGCAACGCTTGCCAGCCGATGGCGGAAAGACACTGAAGAAAGTGAATCCGGCTGAGGGTTGGCTGGTACAGCGCTGGTCGTCCAATGAACGTGTAAGGCGTGCTACCCCTGCACCGGTGGCACGTTACAAGGGGGATGCACACGATGCCTTCTGGTATTTCGACCGGGAAATGGCAGAGCTTACCGAGCAGCGTTACAAGGAACATAAACTGAAAAAGATGCAGTATTTAGGCTTTTGCCAGCAGGGCAAGCAGGTGAATTATAACCCGAAACTGCATGCTGGGGTGTTGCTGACGTTCTTGCCCGAGGAAGATGGGCTGACGTTTCATCTGAATGCCTGCTTTACGGATTCGCTTCGTCAGGAAATGACGGGCGAACATGCGGCGGAAAAGATTCGTCTGGAACGTATTTGTGGTCCGGTGGAGCAGGTGGATGATACTACGTTTACGGTCCGTTTTTATCGGATGGGGATGTACAATCCGCGCCGTACGTCGGACATCTGGTTGCTGGCCAGTCATCCGGGCGATAAGAACTATAAGGGAGCCGTGCAACAAGCAAATTTGCGCATCCCTTACCGGCTGACGGAAGGAAAACGCCAGCACATTCTTTTCCCGGGATTGGAAGACGTGAAGACCGGAAGTGCATCGTTGCCCTTGAAAGCGGTTTCTGACTGTGGCTTGCCTGTATATTACTACGTGAAGGAAGGTCCGGCTCGCATCACGGAGAACAACACGCTGGAGTTTACTCCGATTCCGCCACGGAGCCGTTTCCCGGTTAAAGTGACGGTCGTGGCCTGGCAGTATGGATTGAAGGGAAAGGTACAGACTGCCGAACCGGTGGAGCGAAGCTTTTATATTTATAAATGATACTTTCTTGTGAACTGATATATAGATAGCCCTGACAGACTTCCCGTGTGGTGAAGCATGTCAGGGCTATTGTATAAAGATTTTCAGCTCTTCTTATTTTTTCAGCATCTGGAACAGTTTGTCCAGTTTTGGCGACATGATAATCTCCGTGCGGCGGTTCTTGGCGCGTCCTTCTGCTGTTTCATTGTCGGCCACCGGCATGAATTCTCCACGTCCGCTAGGTTGTATCTGCAATGGATTGACCTTGTATTTTTCAATCAGGATACGTACTACAGAAGTTGCTCGGATTACGCTCAGGTCCCAGTTGTCCTTGAATTGTGCAGTATGAATCGGCTTGTTGTCGGTGTGTCCTTCAATGCATACGTCAATTTCAGTCTGTTTGTTCAGCACCTCGGCCAGTTTACCCAAGGCTTCTTCGCCACGCTTGTCCAGTTTGGCACTTCCGGATTGAAACAACAGTTTATCAGACATGGCCACATAGACCTTGCCGTTCTGTTCGCGTACGGTCAGTTCGTCACTGCTGAAGCCAAGCAAGGCATCCTTTACACTGTTTAGCAGATTTTGCACCTGGGCATTTTGCTGGTCTATCATGCTTTGCAGTTCTTGAATGGTTTTTTCGCGTTCATCCAGTTCTTTTAGCTTTTCACCGAGCAACGCATTCAGTTTTTCCTGCTCATTCATGTTGCTCGACAGCAGTTGCTGGTAATGTCGGATTGAGGTCCCTTTTCGGCTTGTATCTTGCTGCAATTGGGCAATCTGTCCACGCATCTTGTCCATTTCGTTATGGCATTCATTTAATTGTCCTTGCAGCTTATCGCCTCTGGAAAGAGCTTCTATTCTTCCGTTCTCTGCAAGAAGGAATTTTTTCTTGGTGACACACGAGGTGCTGCTTATCATCAGTACTCCGGTCAGCACTATTACATTTAATCTTTTCATAGTCTTATATTTTTACAAAAAAATGTGGTTCTATTTTTTGTGTGAAGGACACCCGTTGCATCCGCTACATCCGCATCCACATCCGTTTGAATTTCCTTTTCGGCGGATAAGGGTACGGAAAAGGTGCCTGCCAGCCCAGAGAAGGCAGCAGGCTACAATGATATATACGAGAATGTCTTGAATATCCATAATGGTAAAAATTATTAGATGAATAAACTTCCTATCTGATAGACTCCGAATGACACAATCCATGCCAGTACGGTGGTGTAGGTTGCAGCAAAGATAGCCCATTTCCATCCACCGGATTCCTGCTTGATGGCAGCTAAGGTGGCAATGCACGGGAAGTAAATCAGTACGAACAACATGTATCCGTAGGCTACGAGTGGTGTGATGGGGATGCGTTCGGAAAGATCGACGGAATCCACATCGTCTTCGTTGGTGTAGAGCACTCCCAAGGTACTTACCACAAGTTCTTTGGCTCCGATTCCCGACAGAATGCCGATACCCATCTTCCAGTCGAATCCCAACGGCTCGATGGCTGGTTCAATGGCTTTTCCTAACTGGCCGATATAGGAGTTCTCCTGTTGCTCGGCAGTGGTTTCGTATGCTTCGTGGTTAGGATAGTATCCCAGAAACCAGATGATAATGGAGGCTACCATGATGATTCCACCCATCTTTTTGAGGTATTGCTTTCCTTTCTCCCATGTGTGGCGCAGCACTACTTTGGCGGTTGGCATACGGTAGGGAGGAAGTTCCATCACGAAGGGGCTGTCATCGCCTTTCACCAGGAACTTGGTGAAGATGCGGGCCATGAGTACGGCCAGCAGGATGCCGATGGCATAGATGGACAACAGAATCAGACTGGCTTTGCCGGGGAAGAATGCGCCGATCATGACCAGGTAGATGGGAAGGCGGGCACTGCACGACATGAGCGGGTTCACTAACATGGTGACCAGTCGTGCCTTGCGGCTCTCAATGATACGCGATGACATGATGGCAGGTACATTACATCCGAATCCCATGATGAGCGGGATGAACGATTTTCCGTGAAGTCCCATTTTATGCATGATTTTATCCATGATAAAGGCTGCACGTGCCATGTAGCCGGAATCTTCCATGAAGGAGATGAAAAAATAGAGCAGCAGGATGTTCGGCAGGAAGACAATCACGCCTCCTACGCCGCCAATGATTCCGTCGATAATCAGGTCTTTCAGCGGGCCCGGACTCAGGAAGGTCTCCGTTCCCTGTGCAATAAGTCCCACGAGCCATTCGATGGCTTGTTGCGGGTATTCTCCCAACACAAAGGTACCTTCGAACATGATATACAGGAAGATGAAGAAAATGGGGAATCCCCAGAAACGGTTGGTCACGATGCTGTCTACCACTCGTGTAAACGCTTCAGTGTCATGATTGTTTTGGGTGAAGGTTTCCTTCAAGGCTCCTGAGATAAAGCCATATTTGGCATCGGCAATGCATTGTTCGCTATCGTCATTGCCCAGCTCACGCAGACGTGCCGCTTCGTTGTCTCTGATAGCCAGGATTTCTGCTCCGTTGGGCAGGGGAGCGATGACGCGTGTCTCTATATCCTTGTCATTCTCCAGTAACTTGATGGCCAGAAAACGGGTAGAGTATTTGTGACGGATATTTTCGTTTTTACTGATTTCCCTCTTTACGTTGTCGATGCTTCGTTCAATTTCCGGTCCGTGGTTGATGTGGATGTGGCGGATAAAACCTTTGGCAGTAAAGTTGTCTTCTTCGCCTGCCCCTTCATACTTATGTCCGGGCACATAGGCATCGTGCCATTCGCGGAAGTCGCGGAGAATTTCGTTCTTGATTTCTTCTTTCTGTCCCATGAAGTCGGCTCCCTCATACAGACCGATAATAACGTGGAACAGGTTGTCAATGCCTTCGCCCGTACGACTTACTGTTGGTACCATAGGTACTCCCAACAGTTCGCTCAACTTGTGGTAGTTCAGTTTGTTGCCGCTGTGCTGCAGGGCATCGTACATGTTCAGTGCCACTACCATGCGCACGTTCATATCAATAAGCTGGGTCGTGAGGTAGAGATTACGTTCCAAGTTGCCTGCATCCACCACGTTGATGATAACGTCGGGTGTTTCCTCGATGATGTGTTTACGCACATAGAGTTCTTCCGGGCTGTAGGCCGAAAGGGAGTAAGTACCCGGCAAGTCCACCAGACGGAAGTGATAACCTTGAAAATCAAAGAAACCCTCTTTGGCATCTACGGTCACACCGCTGTAGTTGCCCACGTGTTCGTGTCCACCTGAAGCGACGTTGAAAAGTGAGGTTTTTCCGCAGTTTGGATTTCCCACCAGTGCCACATTGATGGTACGTCGTTTTCCCTGAGCAATGTTTTTCATTACCTCATCGCTTACGGGGATACCCTGCGAAATAGGTTCATGGTAAGTATCTGTGGCGGCTGTACGTCGTGCTTCTTCTTCGCTGACGATTTCAATCATATCAGCTTCCTGTCGGCGGAGGGATACTTCGTAACCCATTATTTTGTATTTGATGGGGTCTTTAAGCGGTGCATTGAGTACCACTTCCACTGTTTTTCCCTTAATGAACCCCATTTCAATGATGCGACGGCGGAATCCTCCGTGTCCGAGGACTTTGATGATGACGCCTTTTTCGCCAGTTTTCAATTCAGAGAGTTTCATGTTTTATTCACTGTTTTAATTCGATGCAAAGATAGGGCATTGCATCTTTTTCTGCAAACTATTTAGAATGTTTTTAAATTACGATGTTTGTATGGGGCTTTTTCATTTTTATCTCTAAGTTTGTACTATGTTTATAAAGAAAGTCAGTCAGTTTATAGAAGAAAAGCACTTGTTTGGCTTCAGCGACAAAGTGCTGGTGGCATTGAGCGGTGGGGCCGACTCGGTGGCTCTGTTGCGGGTGCTTCTGCGTTTGGGCTATGCATGCGAGGCGGCTCATTGCAACTTTCATCTCCGAGGAGAAGAGTCGGTGCGTGATGAGCGTTTTGTGCGGGCATTAGCTGAAAGGTTAGGAGTGCCTTTGCACGTGATTCATTTTGATACAAACGTTTATGCTGCTTCCCATAATGTGTCGGTCGAGATGGCAGCCCGTGAGTTACGTTATGACTGGTTCGCAAAATTGCGCCAGGAATGCGGAGCAAAGGTGGTGGCGGTGGCGCATCACCGTGATGACAGTGTGGAAACGTTTCTGCTCAACCTGGTGCGGGGAACAGGTATCAACGGTTTGCAGGGTATCCGTCCGGTGAATGGAGATGTGGTGCGCCCGTTGCTGTGTGTGAGTCGTGCGGAGATTTTGGACTATCTTTCTTCGTTGGGACAGGATTATGTGACAGACAGCACCAACCTGCAGGATGAGTTTGTGCGCAACAAGCTTCGTCTGAATGTGATTCCGATGCTGGAAACCATCAATCCGTCTGTGAGTGACACGATTGCGGAAACCGCACGTAGGTTGGCTGATGTGGCGCAAGTGTATCAGGAGGCTATACAGGCGGCTAAGCAACGGGTGATGCCTGATGGGGAAACTATTGATATTCCTGCTTTGTGCAGGGAGCCGGGCGCACAGAATCTGCTTTTTGAACTGCTATATCCGTTGGGGTTCAATGCGGCACAAGTGAATGATGTGTTCCGTGCATTGCATGGAGAATCGGGACGGATGTTTTATAGTCGTGAATGGGTTTTATTAATTGATCGTAACCGGTTGATATGTCGTCCGTCGGGAGAGGTGGAACCTCAGCCTGAGTTATGTCTGGAACGGATGGAAGTAAATCCTCCTTTTTCTGTTCCTCATAATAATAAAGAAGCTTATGTGGATGCAGAGAAAGTGCAAGGTGAGCTGACTTTACGCAAATGGCAGTCAGGAGATAAGTTTATTCCGTTTGGGATGAAAGGCTTTAAATCTGTTCGTAATTATTTGCGTGACAAAAAGTTCTCTCGTTTTGAAAAAGAACGCCAGTGGGTGGTGTGTGATGGAGACCGTATTGTGTGGCTTGTGAATGAACGGTTGGATAATCGCTTCCGAGTAACGTCAGAGACACGGTTTGTTATAAATCTGAAGCTAAAGCTTGTCTAATTGCATTATCTGCAGTTTTTTGTATTAAAAGATGCAAAAAAAGAGAGGGTAAAGTTATCACATTGAGGGAATTGTATTTACTTTGAATACGTTTAATTTAAATTGTAGTCAGAATTATGAACGAATTAATTGCAAAAATCAAAGAATTGAATGCCGCTTTGGTTGCAGATGCTGAATTGCAGGCAGAAAAAGGTAACAAAGCTGCAGGAACTCGTGCCCGTAAGGCATCCTTGGAGTTAGAAAAAGTTTTGAAAGAATTTAGAAAAGTATCTCTGGAAGAGTCAAAAAAATAAATAGTTTCAAGACGGACTCATGTCTGAGGGAGGGAGGTTATAGCCGGTGCGGTTAAGATGCACGCTATAATCTCTCTTTTGTTTTTTTATCACACGGCGAGGTGCTTATTAAAGGGGAACTTCGTACATTTGTGTGGACTTGTACGAACGTGTTTATGAAGGGATTTCGGAAGATTGGACTAGTATGTATGGTGTGTGCTGTGTGCGGCATGCTGTGGCTTTCGTGCAAACGTCCGGTACATCAGAGGGTGTACGCACAGGTCGATTCATTGAACCGTGTGGCGTATGAGGCACGTTATAAGGAGCTTTCTTTATCTTCTAAAGCAGCTACAGAAGCTTGGAGGTTGTCCGAAGGATATGCATCGGGCAGGGCAGAGGCATTGAACAATATGGGTTTCTGTGCATTCATGCGAATGGACTTTGAGCATGCAGCACGTTTATTTCAAAAGGCTTCAGAAACCAGTAATAACGAGATTGAGCGTCTGGTGGCCGATGTCGGGATGATGAAAATCTGTCAGCGCACTTCCATGAACAAGGAGTTCTATGATTATCATAACAGTGCATTACAACGTATCCGGCGTCTCAATGAGGATCGGTTTTCGCTTGAAAAGAGTGGGCTGGAAGGGCGGTTGAATTATGCACTTTCGGAGTTTTATATCGTATCGGGAATTTATTATTATTATTTGCAGCAGGACAAAGAGTCTATGCAGGCTATCAATGCTGTGCCGGAAGAGGCTTTGAAAAATGATACGGCGCAATGGCTGTACTATGCTTATATGCGTGGATCGGGGGGTATGTACGAGGCACCTACACGTGAAGAAGTGACTATCGGAGAGTTTGGGTATCTGGTGCAGTGTCTGCAAGTAGCTCAGTTCAGGGGATATACCTATTTCGAGGCTAATGCGCTTCAAGCTATGGCCGAGCTGCTAGTGTTCCGTAGTAATCGTTTGTTGCTGACTGAGAAAAGGGCGGGAATGCTTCGCCTGGTCAATCCCGACAACTTGCCGGTGGACAGTCTGCCGCTAGTTTTTGCCAGGGATGCGTTGAGTTTATTCAAACGTTATGGTGACTGGTATCAGATATCGGGTACTTATCGTACCATTGCGACGTTCTATAATTATACGGGACAGCCTGAAAAGGCATTGGTTAATCTGAAGAAGGCCTTGAATTATGTCAATTTGCATCACGAGAAATATTACCATTGCAAGGATTCACTCGACCGTTTGCAGGCATATCTGCCAGGAGACGGCACTTCCATCGAATTGAAATGGATTAATGACGAGGGTATCAATACGGTGCCCGAATGGATAGCCCGGTTACGGGAACAGTTGAGCCGTACGTATTCAGCCATGGGATGCAAGGTGGAATCGGATTATAACCGTAATGTGTATTTGGATATTTTGGACTACACCCGCCAGGATAAGGAGTTGGAAAGTCGTTTCTTGGCGTTGGAAAAGGAAACCGGACAGTTGAATGTGCTGCTGTGGCTTGTGGTAGCAGGTTTCTTGGTGTTAGTCGTATTATTTATCTGGCTGAACCGTTCCTGGAGGGTGAAGAATACGATGTATCTCACGGAACTCAAGCGCATTTTAGGGCTTTGTCAGCAGATTACGGGAGCGGTACCTGTTTCGGCAACCAGCAGGGAAGAGGTGGCCGATGCGGTAGTAAAAGTGATGAAACCAGAACTGGCAGAATTGTTTGGTGTGCGTGATGTGTGCATTACATTCTGCGATGAGGAAGAGGGGGAGGAAGAAAATGTGGAATTGCATGAGGGCACTCCGTTAGTGTATGACCTTCAACTACCCGACAGGGAGGTGATTGTGGGAAAACTGTGGATGTGGTTTGCGGTTCCTGTGCGAAAGGAGGAGCAGACACTTATCCGATTGCTATTACCTTATCTGGCCTGGACACTGGAACATGGCATGAACCTGGTTTCGTTAGGTGAGGAACAGCAGAGACTGGAAAAGGAACAGTACGTCCATGAACTTCACCTGATGGAGAACAAACGTCAGAATGAAGTGAAAAAGGCGTGTCTGTCGATTGTGACAGGAATCGTACCTTATATTGACCGTATGGTAAACGAGGTGCGTAAGCTCCGTACACTTCCGGCGGCAAATGCAGAAGCTATACAGCAGGGGAAGTTAGGCTATATCGATGAGCTGGTGACAAAAATAAATGAATACAATGACATCCTGGCTTTATGGATTAAGATGCGGCAGGGTACGCTAAGTCTGAACATTGAAAACTTTGAGTTGCAGGAGTTGTTTGCGATGATTGCCAAGGGACGTCGTTCTTTTGAATTGAAAAAACAGACGCTGACCGTAGGAGAAACGACGGCTTGTGTAAAAGCCGATAAGGCATTGACGCTCTTTATGATGAATACATTGGTGGAAAATGCCCGTAAATATACACAGGAGGGTGGAAAAGTGAGTCTTTCCGCAGAAGAAACTCCCGACTATGTGGAGATTGCAGTGGAAGATAACGGACCGGGTCTTTCGGAAAAGGACCGTATGCGTATCTTGGGAGAGAAAGTGTACGATTCAGGAGCCATCGGTATGGATACTGCCACGGATGCGGCAGAGTTGCAAAGACAGAAGGGGCATGGTTTCGGACTGATGAATTGCAAGGGAATTATTGAAAAGTACCGGAAGACGAACAGCTTGTTTGCGGTTTGCCGGTTCGACATACAAAGTACGCCAGGAAAAGGCAGTCGTTTCTCTTTCCGTTTGCCTAAAGGAGCACGACGAATGGTTGGACTTTTGTGGATAGGTTTGTGCCTGTTGCTGGGAATGGCTTGTTCTTCCCAACCGGAGTCTGTCTCGCATACGGTCAGCAATGAAAAGGTGGCTCCGTATGACAGTTTACTGGCCATTGCCAATGACTATGCCAATTGGGTGTATGAGTGCAATGTGAACGGAGAATATTCCACAGCATTGATGTTAGCCGACAGTGTATTGTATTATATGAACGCTCATTATCTTCGTTATTCGGGAAAAAGCGGTCCGTTGCTTCGGCTGGAGAGTGAAGGAGAGGGGGCTGAGTTGACTTGGCTGGCCCAGTCGTTCGATACGGATTATTTTATTTTGCTGGATGTGCGTAATGAAGCGGCTGTGGCTTCGTTGGCTGTAAAGGATTTTCGGAAATACCGCTATAACAATGCGGCTTACGCGGCTCTTTACAAACGTTTGAGCAAGGATAATTCTTTGGAGGAGTATTGCTTGCAGATGCAGCGCTCGGCCAGCAACAAGCGTATTGCCTTGTCTTTGTTCGTGTTGCTGGTTTGCGGATGCCTGATAGCCTATTATGCGCTTTATCTTCGCCATCGTTTGCATTATCGTTACAACATGGAGCAGGTGTTTGTGGTGAACCGTACCATCTTTTCAGCTGCTTCTTGTACGGAAGGACTCGGTGATGAGGTGCTGGACCGGATTGTACGGAGTATGTTCAACGAGTTGAATGAGATGCTGCTGCTGGAGAATCTGGCATTGGCTGTGTATGACGAGGAAACCACTCATCTGAAAACGGCATGTTTTACCACGGAAGAGAATGAGGAAGAATTGCATGAACGTCTCCAGCGGTGTTACGATTCGGGGCAGATGCAGTGGAGCGGTGTCATGAAATGGAGTTTCCTGCCTTTGTGGGTAGAAACAGGGGGAGACAAGCATTGTGTAGGGGTACTGGCCTTGAAGCTGGCGCGTGCCTACAGCCGGGAGGAAGACCGTTTGCTGGTTGAAATGGTATGTAACTATCTGGCTGTTATTTTGTATAATGCCATTGTACAGGTGAACCGGAAGTTTCATGATATTGAACTGGCTCAGGATGAGGCCCGTCGTTCACTCTTTGAGGAGAATCAATTGCATGTGCAGAATATGGTGCTCGACAATTGCCTTTCTACCATCAAGCATGAAACAATCTATTATCCGAGCCGAATCAAGCAGGTAGCCGATAAATTAAACGGTGAGGTTACGGCCGCACAACGGACGGAGTTGTTGGAGAATATGTCGGAACTGGTGGGGTATTACAAGGATATATTTACGCTTCTCAGCTCGTGTGCTTCACGGCAGCTGGAGGAGGTTACTTTCCGTCGTTCGGAAGTGGGGGTAGCCGAGCTGGCAGAGGGCGCGGAGAAATATTTGCGTAAGGTGATGCGCAAGCGTAACTTTACGCTGGAATGGCAGATGGATGTACCTTCGCTATGGGTAACGGGTGACCGGGTTTTATTGCTCTTTCTCCTCGAAAATCTGATTGATGAGGCGGTGCGTTATGAGACTTCCGGAACCTTACGCTTGGAAGTAAAAGCAGAAGACGGCTTTGTACGCATGGATTTCATTGATATGCGACGGACTTATTCCCAGGAGGAACTGAACGCTTTGTTTTATCCCGACAGAGAGCGTATGTGTCCTTCAGGTGACGGACAGCGGTTGACAGGTACAGAATACTTGGTGTGTAAGCAGGTTATTCGTGACCATGACGAGTATGGCGGACGAAGAGGCTGCCGCATCAATGCCAGTCCGTGGCAGGGAGACGGAGGAGGAAAGGGATTCAGTGTGTGGTTTACCTTGCCGCTCAGACAGAAGAAATAACGAAATAGAATGAACATAAAATCAAGACAAAATGGAGAAGTTTAAGGTTGTCATAGTAGAAGATGTCAAACTGGAATTAAAGGGAACGGAAGAAATTTTCCGTCACGAAATACCGAATGCGGAGGTCATAGGTACGGCCATGACCGAGGAAGAGTTCTGGAAGCTGATGGAGACATGTACGCCCGATATGGTATTGCTTGACTTAGGGTTGGGAGGTTCTACCACTATCGGAGTGGAGATTTGTGCCCGTCTTCACCGAGAACGTCCGGAGCTGAAGGTGCTTATCTTCACCGGAGAGATTCTGAACGAGAAACTCTGGGTGGATGCGCTTCGTGCTGGAGCAGTAGGCATCATCTTGAAGACTGGCGAACTGTTGACCGCAACTGATGTGCAGGCCGTCATGGATGGAAAGAAGATGGTGTTCAACGAGCCGATACTGGAAAAAATTGTCGCCCGTTTCATGCAGACGGTGGAAGTGGAACAGCGTCGTCAGGAGGCAATTATCGATTATGACATTGACGAGTACGACGAACGACTTCTCCGTCATCTGGCATTAGGTTATACCAAGGAAATGATAACCAACCTCAAAGGCATGCCTTTCGGGGTAAAATCGATAGAGAAACGGCAGAATGAACTTGTAAACCGTTTGTTCCGCTCCGATGAACGGACCGGAGTCAATGCCTGCCGTCTGGTAACCCGTGCGTTTGAGTTGCGCATACTTGACATCGACAATCTGGAACCTGATGAAGAATAAATTCAGTCTGCATCCGGCCACCTGCTTCCTGCTGCTGTTTTTGCTGGCTGCCTTGTTGTCATGGACCGGCAGTATTTATGAGTGGGAAGGTGTACGCAGTCTTTTGAGTGACGAAGGACTGCGATGGCTCTTGCGTACGCTTTTAGATGATTATATTCTTTCTCCTGTATTTCAGGCCGTGGTGTGTCTTTTCTTTGGGGGAGGCCTATTTCTCCATTCCGGATTGGGTGATGCCTGTCACAGGATGGTGTCGGGCACCCGGAAATTCTCCCGAAAGGAGAAACGTGGAATGGGACTGGCTGCCGTCACTTTTTTAGTGTACGTCGGACTGTGTGTCTTGCTGGCTTTTGGTCCTTGGAATACGGTGCGCAGTGCCATCGGTACGTTGTCAGATTCTCCGTTGGCTGATGGATTCTGGGGAGTGTGTTCATTAGGAGTAGCTTTGCCCTCTATCGTGTATGGCTTTGCTTCCGATTCCTATCTGGACGATTCGGATGTAGTAGAAGGAATGGCTTATCTTTACAAGAGCCGGGCTACGTACTTTGTCGTGCTTCTTTTCATTACGCTTTTTTTCTCTTCGCTGGAGTTCAGCGGGCTGACAGATTATGCCGGATTGCCGGATGAAGTGTGTCGCGGTGCTTATCTGCTTTGCTGTGTGCTTTTTCTTTTGTAAAAAATAGGGCTGTTTCCTCTGAAACGATTATCTTTGCCCCCGTTATTTTCAACAAAAACCGGAATAAACGTATAAGATGAAAAAAATTGTATTATTTGCAGCAGCCGGACTGATGTCTTTGGCTGCTTGTCAGGAAAAAGCAGGCTATATCATTAAGGGTACAGCCGAAGGTGTGGCCGATGGTGATACCGTATTCTTGCAGAAACAGACAGAAGAAGGTTTTGAAGCACTTGATTCTGTAGTTGTAAAAAACGGAACTTTTGAGTTTAAGGGAACTCCCGATTCAGTGGCTGTATCTCGTTTCGTAACTTACATGAAGGGAGATGCCCGTATGGCTGCCATGGTGTTTGTAGAAAAAGGAAACATTCAGGTAAATCTGAGCCCGATGGAAAGCCGTATTTCAGGAACACCTAACAACGATACTTATCAGAAATTCATGGATGAATACCAGAAGATTGGTAAGGAAATGAACGACATGTATCAGAAGATTAAGGGTGATACCTTGCTGACTGAAGTTCAGCGTGATTCACTGATGGAAGTACTCGACAAGAAAGAGACGGAAGGTATGGACCGTATTTATCAGCTCGTGTCTGAAAATATTGCAAGTGCTGCAGGTGTACATTTGCTGACCATGTTCGGCTCTTCTTTCGAAGTAGAAAAAGTACAGCCTTTGTTGGAGAAAATTCCGGCTGCTTTTGCTAACAATGAAGATGTAAAGGCGTTGAAAGAGCATGTAGAGACTGTGGCTAAGACATCAGTCGGAAAGAAATTTATCGATTTTACGCTGAATACTCCGGAAGGCAAACCGGTGAAATTGTCTGACTTCATTGCTGCCAACAACTATACACTGATTGATTTCTGGGCCAGCTGGTGCGGACCTTGCCGCATGGAAATGCCGAATGTAGTAGCAGCTTATGCGAAATATAAGGCAAAAGGCTTCGGCATTGTAGGTGTATCTTTGGATAACGATGTAGAAAGCTGGAAGAAAGCAATCAAAGATTTGAACATCACTTGGCCGCAGATGTCTGACCTGAAAGGCTGGCAGTGTGAAGGTGCGGCTTTGTATGGCGTGCGTGCCATCCCGGCTACTTTGCTGGTTTCAAAAGACGGTACAATCGTAGCTCGTGACTTGCGTGGTGAGGACTTGGAAGCAAAACTTGCAGAACTGATGAAATAATCAGTTTCTTCAAAGTGAGAACTTATTATAAAGGAAACGCGGACCTTTCGATAGAGAGGCCCGCGTTTTTTATGGGTATGTGAAGTAAGTTCTTTATACTTCCATCATTTTCTTCAATTTTCCTGAGAGCAGGAAAAGGATAACGGCAGCTGCTCCGCTCATGAACACGAAAAGCATGAAGAAGTCGAACAGATTTTCAATGGGATAGCCCATGAAACTTTTGCTTACCCCATGTTCCGGATAGTAACCGCTCAGCAGACCGGCAAACTTGTTGGCAGCCGAGGTACTGAGGTACCATACGCCCATCAGCAATGAAGAAAAACGAGCAGGCGACAGTTTGTACACCAATGAGAGTCCGATAGGTGCCAGACAGAGTTCGCCCATGGTGTGAATCAGGTAAAGACCGGTGAGCCATACCATGCTGACTTTCACACCCGGCTCAATGTCTTTCACTCCGAAGGCAATAAACAGATAACCTAACGCTAACAATCCCAGTCCGATGGCTTGCTTGCGGGGAGAACTTGGCTCAATGCCTCTTTTACCCAAGAATGACCATACTGCTGCAAAGATAGGGGCCAGTGTCACAATCATGATAGGGTTGAACGATTGGAAGTAGGCAGCTGGCATTTCCCATCCTCCGATGTGGCGGTCAGTCTGTTCGTCGGCAAAGAAGGTGAGTGAAGCACCGGCCTGTTCGTAGGCTGCCCAGAAGAAGATAACGAAAAATGCAATGATGTAAATCACACCGATACGCAGTTTCTCGTGTCGGCTCAGTGAGTGGTCAGTAATGATAATCACCGGCATGACGATGGTAGTGGCGTAAATCAGTGAACCAATCCAGTCGGCGTCGGCAAACAGGTGCGCGCTGTCTGCATTCCAATTGATGGAGAAAAGCAAGGTAAGCAGAAGGGTGCTTCCGATCATCAGAAGGGTGCGCGAAGTGGATTTCTGTGAAGAAGTTTCTGATTGCTGTGCGGTTGATGCGCTTCTTTGTGGGGCAACACCTACCGGATTGCCGTCAGGGTCGCAGATGTATTTGTTCTTGAAAATCTGAAAAACAGTTGCTCCTAATATCATGCCGATGCAGGCAGCCAAGAATCCCCATTTGAAGTCCTCCGGATGTCCGGTGTTCCCTACGAGTCCACATACCAGCGGGGCGAGGGTAGAGCCTACGTTTACACCCATATAGAAGATGGTGAAGGCCGAGTCTTTCCGGTTGTCATCGGGTGTATAGAGCCGTCCCACCATGGTCGAGATGTTGGGCTTGAAAAAACCGTTTCCTAAAATCAGCAGTCCCAATCCGCAAAACATCAGGTATTTGGCCAATGCCACTTCCTGAAAATAGCAGGCACTGAGGAACAGCAGGAACTGACCGAGTGCCATGGTCAGTGCGCCAACTACGATGGACCGTCGGTTACCCCAGTAGCGGTCGGCAATGTATCCGCCGATGAGCGGAGTAAGATACACCAGTCCCGTGTAACTGCCATACACTTGTGAAGCCATTTCCTTGTCGAAAAGCAACGCCTGTACCATGTAAAGCATGAACAGTGCGCGCATGCCGTAGTAACTGAACCGTTCCCACATCTCAGTTACGAAGAGTAAATAAAGTCCTTTTGGATGCCCTTTTGTTTGATTCATTCTGTTTTTATTGATAAAATGTTAGTAAATTGATTGTTTTTGCAAAAATAGAAAATCATTCTTATCCCTGCAAATGAAAAAGCCATCCCAAAGAGTGAGATGGCTTTCAAGTATAATGTAAGTTTATGAATTTGTCAATGGATAGTCACTTGGTCCAGTTGCTGGTAAGTAGCAGTGATACGTTCCATGAATTCTGAAGTAGGAGCTACCGCCATAAGTTGCAGCACCAAATCGTTTACATCAGCTTTGCTGTCGAGCTTGAGTGCGCGTGTCAGATCATTAAGAGACTCTTCATAACGTTCTGTTTCAAAGTAGAGTTGCGCGCGCGATTTGTAGTTTTCTACATCTTCCGGATTCAGACGAATCGCTTCATTCAGGTCTGCTTCGGCACGTTCCCACATTTTCAGGTTAGTAAGCAGCACTCCTCTGGAATAGTGTGCAAACGAACGGTATTCTGTATCGGCTTCCGGAATAAGTTCCAGACTGGAGTTCAATGCCTGCAATGCCAGCTTGGTATCATTGCAGAAATTGCAGATTAGTGCCATGTAGCAATGTGCATATCCGTTGTCAGGATGTTCATTGATTTCTGCATTTAAATAGGTATAGGCAGCTTCGGGATTTCCTTCATTGAGGGCTTCCACTCCCTTTACGTAGTTTTCACTTTCAGGGCGTTGAATATTTTCTCCATACATTTGTATGGTAGAAATAAAACAGCAAATCAGAATTGCTGAGAGTGTTTTCATGGTGGCTTTCATAGAGTCTAGTTTTTATTAACGGGCGCAAATCTATAAACTTTTTATTATACTGCAAAGATTTTGCAGAAAATATTACAATTAGATGAAGGTAATCCGTAAAAACTTCCCTATATTTGCAGTGGAGAAAAATCAGAATATTTTAAAAGGTATTTCGAATAAGTATAGATTCTAATTAAATAATATAGTAAACCTAATTTATTTGGTAACCATGAAATCACTTAATGAAATTATTGCACAATTCCCGGAGGTTGGAGAGGTGAAAGAAATAATTCCTTTGACAGCCGGTTTGATTAATCAGACTTATAAAGTTCAGACTGCAGATCCGCAGGCTTGCGACTATATATTGCAGTGTGTCAATCATCAGGTATTTAAGGATGTAGCACTTCTTCAGCATAATATTGAGTGTGTGACCCGTCATATTCGTGAGAAACTGGAAAAGGCTCATGAAACGGATATAGACCGCAAGGTACTTCGTTTTGTACCGACTGCCGAAGGAAAGACATATTATTTTGATGGAGAACGTTACTGGCGTGTGTGCGTGTTCATTCCTGAGTCGCAGACACTGGAAGCAGTAACTCCTGAATCTTCTTATCTGGTGGGTGTGAAGTTTGGTGAGTTTGAAGCTATGCTGGCCGACCTTCCCGAGAAACTGGGTGAAACTATCCCTGATTTTCATAACATGGAATTCCGCATGCAGCAGTTGCGTGAAGCTGTGGCACAGAATGCGGCAGGACGCATGGAGAAAGTGCAGTCGCTTGTAGATGAAATTGAAAAAGATGCGGAAGAAATGTGTGCGGCTGAACGTTTGTATCGGGAAGGGAAACTGCCGAAACGTATCTGCCATTGTGATACGAAGGTATCTAACATGTTGTTTGATAAAGACGGAAAGGTGCTGTGTGTAATCGATTTGGATACAACCATGCCAAGTTTCGTATTCTCTGATTTCGGTGATTTCCTTCGTTCTGCCGGTAATACCGCTCCTGAGGATGAACCTGATTTGAACAAGATTCATTTCAACATGGATATTTTCCGTGCCTTTGCCAAAGGATACATTGAATCGGCTAAGAGCTTCCTTACTCCGCTGGAAATAGAGATGTTGCCATACGCTGTGATGTTATTCCCATACATGCAGGCCGTGCGCTTCCTGGCCGACTATATTAACGGGGATACATATTATCAGATAAAATACGCTGAACACAACTATGTGCGTACGCTGGCACAGTATAAGCTGTATCAGGAAGCACGTCGTGCTGTTCCTGAAATGAAGGAGTATATTTCTTCGCTGCTGTAAATCAGTGATTTGAAATTCTATAAAAGCGCCTTGATATTCTCTTTCCCAGAATGTCAAGGCGTTTCTTTTCAAACGCCTTTGCGTTTGAAGTAAAATGTACTTGCGTTTAAAAGAAAACGTCCTTGCGTTCGTAACGAAACGCAAGGACGTTTTTTTGATCCATTTCAGTCAATATTTCCTATGGTAAATTTCTCAGGGTGTTTCCCTTTGAAATCCTTGAAATATAACTTGATTTCCTTCATGTCTTTTTCAATGTCACCCGTGGGCAATAGGTATTTTCCTGCTGTAATGCACTTCTTTTCATAATCTATTCCAATCAGTACAATTGGAATTTTTGCTCCCAGGGCGATGTAATAGAATCCCTTTTTCCAGTCGGGATTGGCCGAACGTGTTCCTTCCGGTGTAATGGCCAGATGGAATGTGTCACTTTTTTCAATGCGTTGCACCAGTTGGTCTACCATAGAAGTACGCTTGTCACGATGTACGGGGATACCTCCCATTTTTCGGAATATGATTCCTAATGGGAAGAAGAACCATTCCTTTTTCATCAGAAAACCCGATTCACGCCCTATGGCCGTGATAAACAATTTTCCGATGAACAAGTCCCAGTTGGTGGTATGCGGAGCTGCACAGATGATGCACTTCTTAAAATCGGGTACATTTACTTCTGCTTTCCAGCCCAGCAGTTTGTGGTAGATAAACCGGCAGATAGCTTGTTTCATGTGCTGTTATTTCGACAGTTCTTCCAGTTTCTTGAATACGTTGTCTACTTCAGCATTGAAGTCAGCTCTCAGTTTTTTGTAGAACAGTTTCACGCTGCCCGGTTCTGTGTGGCTGATGCGGCTGATGATATCATTACGCAGGTTAATAATCTGCAGGAATACCTCGCTGTAAGCTTCCCGTTTTTCTGCATTTGCGTTTGCCGATTCTACCAGGCAGAGTCCTGCTGCCAGTTCTGTAATATAATTGACTGTTTTTTTCAATGATCTTCTACTAGCCATAATTCTAAAGTTTTTAGTTAATAAAAAATGATTATGGTGTAAAGATACGATTTCTTTTGGAATATCCATGAAACAGTACCCGATTCTTGTGGATAAAAAACATTCCGTACTATTCCGGCGACCTGTGTTGAGTGAAGAAACAGTTACCGGAATGTACGGAATGAAATTAGTAAAAGAGAAATCTATAGGCTGTCTTTATAAAGACAAGGTGTCAGTTTGCAAATAGCATGTTGAATTCTTTTTTCAGCAGATGTTTCTTGGCTGTTACAGCAGCACTTCTTCCCGGTTCTATACCTTCATTGATAGTGAATTCCATTATTTTGGTAGCTCCTGTCAGTTCATCATCGATTTCGTTGTCGGGAGTTCCTGCAGGAAAGACTCCGGATGTCGGATTGTTTCCTGATTTAGGAGTAACAGCTATACCTTTGTAGGTGACTCTAACAGTGTAGTTCGTGGCAATGGAAGGGTCGCAGTTGGCGTACATATTTACCCATACCTGATAAGTTCCTTTTTGCATGCAATTTGTTTTGAAGAAGATGTTTTCACTGTTTGTTCCATCAATATAACAACCTGCATTAGAGTCAATGTCCAATCCGATTTCTCCTCTCTCAATATCAGGTTCATGTTCATAATCATCACTTTCCAGCCAGTCGTTAATAATCTGATATTCATCTGAATAATATGGGAAAGGCTGTCCGTAATAAATGACATTTCCGTTAGGCTCTACTACATATAGGTCTACGTCTTTTTCATTGCTGAAGCGCAGGTTCACTTGTAAATCTCCTGTCCCAGCTTCTATGTAGTTGGTTTTGCTGGTAAATTTTGTAGAAACTTCGCCTTGTTTGTTGACTGTAGTAAATTCAAGAGTGAAACTGCTACTCAGGTTCTGACTGAGTAACACAAGTACAGTATAAGTATAGATTCCTGTTGTTGTAGCTCGTCCTTGTGCTGTAGAGGGAGCATCTAGTTTCACCTTCAGATATCCAGACTCTCCTTGTACACCAATGTTAACATAATCCAGTTCTTCATAAGAGTTTAATGTAAGATAAGATGTTCCTCCTGGAAGTGCGGCTTCATCAAAAGTCGCCGCTTGAAGCATGGAGGTTTCTCCTACAGGAAGGCTTCCTTCGGTATATTCACTGTTGTCTACATCAATGAACTGGTCTTGTAATGCGCTTTTTCCAGGTTCGTCATCATTACCGCAGGCGTACATAGCCATGGCACAAAATACGATGCTGAATAGTTTGACAAGTTGTTTCATAGTGTTTTCATTTTATACGCTTATTCCCCCGATGCGAGTAAATGAATATGCGGGCGCAGGGAATATTCCTCAATTATATAGAGGAATGGGCTCGCCTTTTGTTTTTGCTTCAGATATTAGGATTCTCTCTCTCTCATTTTTTACAAAAATAGCACTGTTTATGTTTTATTACAAATACAGGTACGCTCTGATTCTTTCTAATTGTTTTGTTTTTGAGGTTATTTGTGTGAAAATGCGGATTATGCGGGCGAAAAAATATGATATTTTTAGTTGAAAAATTGCTACCTTTGTAACAGTGGAGTAAAAACGTTATGAGACGAATACTAATTTATACAGGTGCAGGCTTGCTGCTGTTATTACTGTTACTGGCTGGTGGGTTATGGATTTTTCGTAATCATATTTTAAACCGGATGGCAGAAAGGCGGATAGCCAAACTGGAGCAGCGCTACGGATTGGAAGTGAATTATGATGATTTACGCTTTGAAGGGACCGGACGTCTTTTCTTGAACGGGCTGTCAGTTGTTCCCGAGAAAAGGGATACATTACTGACGCTCCGGTCGGCCACGTTTAACTTGGGATTCTGGCAATTGCTGAAGGGAAATGTGGAGGTGATGGACGTGGCGTTGGACGGATTGACCGTGGATTTTGTCAAAGAGAACCATCAGGCCAATTATGATTTCTTGTTCCGAAACAGTGCGAATGGAGAAAAAGAAACGGAACGGGCCTCCGAAAAGGTGGGGTATGACAAGCGTGTGCAGACTTTGTTGAATGGAGTGTTCCGTTTATTGCCTTCTGAAGGACGTCTCACTCGCCTGCATGTACGCGAACGGAAGGACAGCGATTCCGTCAGTTTGTATGTGCCGGAGTTCAATATTGAGAATCACCAGTTCCGCAGCCAACTTACTTTTGTAGAAGAAGGACACACGCAGCATTGGGAAACGGAAGGAGAAATCAATGCCGGTGAACGCCGTGTGTCGGTCAGCATTCAGGCACCTGAACTGACTGTGCCTTACATTCGTCGCCGTTTGGGAGCAGAAGTGGCCTTCGACAGGTTGTGGTTAAGTTTCACGCAGCAGAAAAAAGACGAAAAAGTAATCTTACTTGGTCAGACAGAAGTAGACGGATTGAAAGTATTCCATCGTCGCTTGTCGCCGGAACGTATTAATTTGGATCGTGGTAAACTCGATTTTCAATTGAATGTGGAGTCGCATGCCCTGGAACTGGACAGTTGCAGTACGATACGTTTCAATGACTTACAGTTTCATCCTTACCTGCGGGTAGAATCGCCCAGCCACCTCATGGCTTCCATACATCAACCCCTGTTTCCGGCTAAGGAGCTTTTCAACTCCCTTCCGCATGGACTTTTTGAGAACTTGGAAGGAATTCGGGTGGAAGGAGAGCTGGCGTACGATTTCGAACTGGATGCCGATTTGGCCTGTCCTGACAGCCTGAAGTTTTATTCCGACCTGCGTCCGCAACATTTCCGGATACTGGGTTACGGAACAACCGATCTCAGCAAGATGTCAGAAGAGTTTGAGTATACGGCCTATGAGGATGAGACGCCCGTACGCACTTTTCCGGTGGGGCCGTCGTGGAATCATTTCCTTCCTCTCGATAGTGTGCCGCAGCTGATGCGCATGGCCGTATTGCAGAGTGAGGACGGAGGATTCTTCTATCATCAGGGATTCCTTCCCGACGCCATTCGTGAAGCTATGGTTTATGATTTGAAAGCACGTCGCTTTGCACGCGGAGGAAGTACAATTTCCATGCAGCTGGTCAAGAACGTGTTTCTGAATCGTCGGAAAAATATCGCACGGAAACTGGAAGAAGCGTTGATTGTCTGGCTGATAGAGCAGAACCGGCTTACCTCAAAGGAACGGATGTTTGAGGTGTATCTCAATATCGCTGAATGGGGACCGGGAGTGTATGGGCTGTTAGAGGCATCAGAGTTTTATTTTGGCAAGCATCCGTCGCAACTGACGCTGGAAGAATGCATTTATTTGGCTTCTATTATCCCAAAGCCGAAACATTATCGCAGTTCGTTCGAAGCTAATGGACGGTTGAAAGAAAATCAGGAAGGACACTTCCGGCTGGTAGCCCGCAGAATGGCGGCCAAGGGAGTAATTTCGGAAGCGGCTGCAGAAGGAATCGACTTGTCGCGCGTGGTGTTGACCGGAGAAGCCGGAAAATGTTTCGCTGACAGTCTCAGTCTCTCCATGCCGCAGCCTGCTCCCAGAGTTATTCTCCGAGGATGGTAGCCACGATGCGCCGTCCTCCTCCGTGGTTGCGGAATTCACAGAGGTAAATTCCCTGCCACGTGCCTAAGTTCAGTCGTCCGTCGGTGATGGGGATAGACAGGCTGGCGCCCACCAGTGAGGATTTGGCATGGGCAGGCATGTCGTCCCAGCCTTCCAAAGTATGGTCGTACCAGGATTCGCGTTCGCGCACCAGGTTGTTGAATATCTTTTCCATATCGCTGCGTACGTCAGGGTCACAGTTTTCGTTGACTGACAGTCCGGCGCTGGTATGCTGGATAAAAAGATTGAGCAGTCCGGTCTTGGGTAAGGCAGGCAGGTGACTGAGCACTTCGTCGGTCACGAGGTGAAAGCCGCGCGCGCGTGCCCGGAGTGTGAAAGTAGTTTGTTGTATCATAATAATAAACGGTATGAAAGATTACAGATTTTATCCGTTCAAAGATAACACAAATCTTTCAGAAGGAGGGGATATAGCGTGAAAAACCTCCTTTTACCATTCGTTCAGCCATTCGTCTAGTGTTTCCCCATCCGTGAAGAGTTCGGGCTCCAGTGTTTGGATGCGTTTCTTCATCCGTGATTTCTGCTGGTAGACTGAAGTAGGAGAGATGGCCGAAAGTACGGCAATCTGCGATACCGTAAAATGAAGTTTGATAAGGATACAATATTGAATATCCATTTCCGTCAGATTCGGGAAACGGGTGGTGAGACGTGAAGTGAAGTTATTGTACACGTCGTCTACCAAAGCAGCCAGACAACTTTTGTCTGCTTCTTTAATGAAGCGCGGGCTGTGGCGCAATTCGTTGATGAGCGGCTGTTCAGAGATGAGTCGTTCGGCCAGTCTGTGTTCTCTTTCCCTCAATTGTTCCATTTCATTGGTCAGCGTCTGAATGTGCTGGATATGGCTTTTGTGATTCACTTTTGGCTGGGTCGCATTTCGTTTTTCGTATGTCTTTTTCAAACGATTCATCTTTTCTTTGGAGTTTATTTTTTCACGCTATAATTATACTTTTGGCAAAGTTAGCGCATTCTTGCTTACTTTAAAATAAATCCATATATACAGCCTTTGTTTTGTAAATACTTGAAAAAGTGTGTTTTATGTTGTTTTCTTTTTGTATGTATATATACAGAGGGCCTTTTTTAGAATCTGTGAAGCCATAAATCCAGCGTTTCTCCTTCGGTAAAGCTGTCCGTTTTTTGTTGCAGGATGCGTTTCTTCATCCTTGATTTTTGCTGCGATACGGAGGTGGGGGATACCGCCATGAATACAGCTATTTGCGACACACTGAAGCCTAATTTGATGAGGCAGCAAAGTTGCTGGTCCAGCTCAGTCAGGTTGGGGAAAGCTTCCGTAAGCCGTTCGGTGAAATGCGGATAGATTTTGTTGACCAAGGTGGCAATCCGGGCAAAATCCTCGGGTTGCAGAAAGCGTGGTTTGGTCCGTAGTTCAGCCACTAACGGGTGGGTGGAAATCAGTTGTCCGGTCAGTGCTTCTTCTCTTTCTTTGAGTCGCAGCATTTCGGTGGTGAGTTCCTGAAGATGTGGAGTTTTGAGCGGTGCGCTTTTCAATTGTTTCCAGTGCGCTTCAATCTGGTGTTGCAGATTTTGGTTGGCAAGATTCAGTTGCCGGTTCTGTTCTTCCAGTTGCTTGATGAGCGACAATTGTGCTTCCTGTTCACTGGCTTTCTGGGTAGAGAGTTGCATTTGCAGCTCCTGGATACTTTCATTGTTTTGTGCCATCAATACCTCGTTGTCCTTTAATTGCTTGCTGTACTTTTGCAGTTCGCTGGAAAGACGGCGAATGGTGCGTTCCTTCTTCTTCAGGTTCTGCTGGTAGAGGACGATAAGTGCCAGAATCACTCCTAACAGCAAGGATACAACTACTGCAATGCGGAGTTCCATTTGCTGGCGGTTGATGATGAGTTCGTAGTTCCGTTGTTGCAGCTGGGCTCTGGTTTCCTGCTGTCGCAATGCTGTGTTGTGCTTATCTTTGAGGTCTTCTGTGATGGAGTCACAATATCGCCTGAATATCTGTCCGCTATATGGAAGGCCCATCCTTTCATTTAATGCGGACTGCATCTGATAATATAAGGATTTGAATGACAACATGATTTGGTCTTTTTTCAGCTTTTGCTCTTTGTCCATGCTTTGGGCAGCTTTATCCAAATAATAGAACGCCGAATCATTCTTTCCTAAGTTTATATAAATCTCTGCTAGGCTTAACTGGACAGCATACGGCAGGAAATCGGGATTGAGACGGATAAGCCGTTGGAATTGGGCGATGGCTTCCCTGTATCTGTGTGCTCCTACCAGCATATCGCCATGGTTTCGCAGAATATGATGGGCGAATAAGGTATCACCGGCCTCTAATGCCAGTTGAAACCCTTTCTCCGGACAATCAATGTTTGATGTATCTCCTCCCAACTGCGATACGAGGGCCAGTGAATATACCATCTGGTAATGCTCCTTCACCGGTAGTTTGTGGGCAATGCGGAGCATGTCTTCAATCATCGCTTTACACTCTAAGAAACGGCTTTGCTTGTATAGCACTTCCAGTTTCTTGCGCTGCAGCACTAACATGTTGGTGGTGTCTTTTCGGGAGATGGCCAAAGCAATGCCTTTGTCGAACACTGTGATGGCCTCATCGTTTGCTTCCTTCCACCTCAGGTACATGCCTTCGAGCAGGTAGGTATCCAGCAGTCGTACGGTATCTGTTGACTGTTGGCGGTAGTAGGCAATAGCCTGATAGAGCAGGGAATCTTCTAACAAAGACATTTCCAGTTGGTAGTGGGCTATCGCCTTGTTCCATACCAGTTTCATCCGTTCCGCTTCCGGAAGAGACGTTTCATCCTTGATATTAAACAGAAGTTGCAAGGCAGAATCTGGTTGGTGACGATGCAGCAAAGAGTCCGTTTGTTGTAGCAGAGCACTTGCGTGCGGTTGCCTTGTGCAAGTAGCAAACAGCAGCAAGATGCCTGCTATATAGAGAATGGGTTTTATTTTGTGTTTCATGTGGCTGTTGATAAGGTGATATCACTTTTTCGTCATACAAATATAGCGATTTCTTGTTACATACGGTTCTTTTGGCTTTCACCGGCTCCGGTACCTTTGTACTTGCTCTTGGTAGCATTGAACTTGTAGCGCATGGTCAGTGAGATTCTTCTGAAATTGGTGATATAATCTGTCATAGTTTTGATGCCGCTATAAATAGTGCAATCCACATCATCTTTTTCCAACAGATTGGTGACTTGAAGTTGGAAACTCAATCTTTCTTTGAAGAAACTCTTATAGAGCCCCATTGACACATCCAGAGAGTTGATACCCATGTACATGTTCTGTGAATGTCCTTTAGTATTGTATGTAGCATTCACATTAAACTGGAAACCTACAGGAAGGGTAAAGCTGTTACGCCATACAATGACAAATCTTGGCTTACTGAGTGTAAGTTCACCATCATGACCATCTATCTTAAACCACTGCTTATAGACTTGTGCAGTAAGTTGAGGATTCCAGGAGCCTATTGTTGGCGATAAAGTGATTGCCGATGTTATATTATCATAAGGTTTCGCATTTACTATGTTCAGCAATGATATGGTAGGGTCTGCGTCCGAATAAGGTTCACAAACTTGTATGATATCATCTTTTGTTCGATTATAGGTTAAATTAAAGTTTATCCATTTATATGATACAGATAATGCAAGGTTTTGGTTGATTACTGGTTTAAGAAATGGATTCCCTGTCTGATAGGTGTATTTGTTGCTATAATATATGTTGCTTCTAAGCATATCGTATGAAGGGCGTGTAATCCCACTGCTGTAACTCAGCTGAACTTGTGTTTTTCCTATAGGAAAGTTTATATTTAATGAAGGGAACACATTGTTGAATGTACGGCTTTGTTCGTCAACATATTTCCCTTGTTCATAATAGTTGAATCTTACATTCTCGTATCTTATACCGGCTTGCATATCAACATTGCCAAACGAATGTGTATAATCGATGAAAGTTGAAGTGGAATTTTCTTTTATTCTGCTGTCGTCATTATTCAGGATTCCTTCATTATTTATGTATATGTTGGTTCTGTTTGTATGTGAATATTCATTGCCGAATGACAGATTGCCTTGCCATAATGGATATGATACAATGAGTTTTGCAGCATATAGTGTTCCGTCGTTCTTGTTAAAAGTATTTACATTCATCTCGGTATCTGTATTGGTTATTTCTTTTGTGTGCATACTTTCTTCCTTCACATTCCACATTCCATCAGCATTGAAGTCTATATTCCAGTCACCAATCTGTCCGTTGTAGTAATAGTTCAGGCTATGGCGTGTATAAGGGTATTCTCCAACCATTGTACTTTTATTTGTTTCAAACAAGTTCTCGTCAGCATAGATATTAGTATTGGTACGCCAGTCAGTATAAGTATTGAAGTTTCTGTCTAAATCATATCTTATACCCATGGAATGTTTCTCATTGAACTGGTAGTTTAGTGAAAGAACACCTTGGACATTACTATTGGAGTTCTTTCCGTAAGAAGCATCCATTTTCTGTTCCCACAGTTTGTCGAGATAAGTCTTCATGCCAATCTGCTGGTTATTCCCGTTGCGGAATCTGCCTCCGAACAATGTTCCCGACAGGTCGAAACCTCCTTTCCGGTAATTGAAATTAAACTGGTCGAAAGTAGTCCATCCGTACGTTCTTCGGTGGCGGGTTACGAAACGGTTATTAAATCCGAATCCTTCACCTGCTGCTTTCTTTGTAATGATGCGAATGACGGCTTTCACGGACGCATCGTATCTTGCTCCGGGATTCTTCACAACCTCCACGCGCTTGATTTGTTCGGATGATAACTGGTCAATTTCAGAATTGTCGCGTACCTTGCGTCCGTTGATGTAAATCTCGGCAGTGCCCGAGCCAAATACGTTTACTTCTTCATCTTCCGCAGAAACGCCTGGAATCTTGTTCAGTAAATCTTCACCTGTTCCAGCCTTTTCAAGCACGCTACCCGTAACGGTGGTAATCATGGCATCGCCTTTGAGCTGCATCTTGGGCAAATCAGCCTTAACCACTACTTCCCCCAACTGTTGCGTGTCTGATGTCAGCTGTATTACCCCTAAGTTGGCAGGTTGGACGGGTTTGTATACGGTGTTATATCCGATGGAAGAAATACGTACAAGCTGATTCGGTGTGGTGGTATTCAGGCTGAATGTTCCGTCTTCAGCCGTGACGGTTCCCGTGACGAAGGTCGAGTCGGGGAGTGTCAGAAGAACCACGTTGGCGTAGGGGAGGGGGTGTTTGTTTTCATCAATTAATTTTCCACTGACGGTTTGTGCGGCTATTTCACCGGCAGATGTGAGGCTGCATAATAGCAGGAGCGCTTTTCCAATTTTGTGCATACGATAACTTGTTTTCTTTATTATTTGCAAAGTGTGTTTGTCTACTATTTTGTGGAGTAGTTTCTGGATTGCAAATATAGAAAGAAGAATTGCATGTATGCGAAAAATGGTCTCTACAGGTTTGTTCTTGATAAAATCTGTATACATCTGATTTATTGTCTTTTAAATATAACATCGGAATCATGTATCTCTACAATTTGTGTTTTTATGTTTTAAGAGCTGATAAGTTCTTGATGAAAGACTTTTTCGATAGTCTGTTTTTCTATACATGCAGTTTTTCAGAATAACAAATAAAGGACAACTTCTTGCGAGGCTGTCCTTTAAAATGTAATTAGAGTGTGATTTTTATAATGATTGTACAAGTTTACATGGTTATACCGGTTTCACTGTCTACATTATTCGTGGTCTTTCCCTCTGCATTCTCATCAATCAGTTTTTCGCTTGCTGAGGAGCCTGCCAGAAGTATCGGTCATCGTTGACGGAATAGTTCCTCGGGTTCCGTTCCTCGCTGTTGCAGCCTGTAGGTTGCAGGAAGATGTAGTTGATGAGGTTCTCCCGGTCGCTTTCCGTGTTGAACCCATAGCGTGTCCAGCTTTCCAGGTAGAACAGATTTTTGGCCATGTACTCGTACAGATAGTCTTCCGTCGTGGTCTTCTTTTCATTGTTCCAGTTGGCTTCTTCGTTCACCCGGACCGGCTGGCCGTTTCTGAGGCGTGCACGCACTTCCTGTACGCTCAGCAGATTGCCCAGCTCATCCGTCACCCAAGCATTGTTTGTGGGGTCTATCCAGAGCCATTTGCCGAGAGTGGACGAATAGACGGCGTTGATGACGTGGCAGTCGTTGATATACGTCTTCGGCATACAGGTAATGACGCGCGACGGAATGCCCATCGACAGGTAGCACTCGTTCAGTACCGTAGCCAACCCGCGGCAGTTCAAGCCCCGGCTGCCGTCCTTGCAGGCTTCAGCAAAATTGATAGAGTTATTCTCACCCTTCGGATTGCCGTTCTGCCCGTCGTGACGTATCTTGTCGTGGATATAAGTCAGGATACGTTTGATAGTAGCCAATTCATCGCCCACCACGGCTACGCTATCTAGTCGGAAATAGTCACGGACACGCTTCAGGTCGGGTTCGTCGGCCTGCGCATAGACAATCTGGGGCAGGCTGTCGACTGACTGCGTGCGAGTGTATTCCGGCGCATTCTGCAGAATATAGAGATAATCGGTGGTTTCTTTCAGACGTTTCAGGGCGGGTTGTAGTTCAGGTGCGTCCAGAATGTCTTTCAGGTCTTCGTCGTTGGTTATCCTGTTGTAGCTTACTTCAATCTTTCCGCTATCCAACGCTTTGAGTAAGCTGTTGACAGCTTCTTGTTTTTTCCCTTGTATTGCCTGGACGCTGGCCATGTTATAGTAGCTGGAGTATTTGAAGTAAGCATAGCCTTCGGCCAGTTGCGTCGCGTGTGCGTCGTATAAGTCGATAATCTTCTGGCAGAGGGCTTCGGCAGTCGGATAGTCCTTTCCGGTATATGCGTCAGAGAGCAGTGTGTTCAGCGAGTCGGTGGAGGCCAGAAACTTCCGTTCGGCATCGGTTTGTGCCGACAAGCTTGTAAAGCAGACTAAATTCAAAAGTAAAATCAGTAGGTATCCTTTCAGTCTTTTCATTGTGTATTCTGTTTAAAAATTGGTTTTCAATAGGGCGTTCAGGTTATAAAACATTATATTCTTCAGTCGTACCTTTTATGACATTCATTCCTGGAACTGATATAAAACTTACATACGGTTCTTCTGGCTGTCGCCTGCTCCTGTTCCCTTATACTTGCTCTTGGCAGCATTGAACTTATAGCGTAAAGTGATGCCAATATTTCTGCGGGCTTCCATTTTTCCTGTCATCAGACGGTTACCACTGTAAATGGTTGATTTTGCCTGATATGAGTTGAAAAGATCATAAGCTTTCAGCTGAACCGAAAGACGGTCTTTAAGGAAACTCTTGTAAAGACTGATGTTGGCAAACCAGCACCATTCTTCGACCTTTGTATTTTCGTTGTCACCCGGAGTGTCAAAACCTAAATCTACATCGAGACTGATACCAAGAGGCAACTTGAAATTGTTGTTCCAGGCGAAGTTCAATATCGGATTGTTGAAATTTTCTGTTCCATTGGATGTTTCCACTTTATACCATTGCTGGAGCACAAGAAAATTGAACTGGGGAGACCATAATCCGATGGTGGGAGACAATGTCAGAGTGGTATATAGCTTGTCACTGTTATACATGTTGTAGAAGGAATATAACGAAACGGTCGGATCATTTTCCGAATATGCCCTGCTTAATTGTGTAATGGCATCTTTGCCGTATATGTATCGTGAATTGAGGTATATCCACTTGTATGATACATTCAGTGTAAGACGGTTTATCAGTGACGGTCTCAGCAGCGGGTTACCTCCTTCGTAAGTATATCGGTTTCCGTACATGATGTCACTTCTCAGCATCCAGTATGAAGGGCGGTAGATACTGCCGGTGTAGGTCAATTGGGTCTGTACTTTACCAATCGGAAGATTTAAGGATATGGATGGAAATACGTTGTCGTATGTCCTGCTCTGCTCGTCCATATACCTGCCATCCTCGTAATAGTCGGAAGACAGATGCTCATAGCGCACTCCTAACTGTGCCTGTAGCTTGCCGAAGCTGCGGGCATATTCCAGAAATGCCGAAGTGGAGTTTTCCTTGATATTACTGTTATTGTCATCCAGGATTCCTTCCACATTCATGTACGCATTATCCCGGTCCGTATAGGTATATTCACCGCCAAAAGAGAGGTTTCCTCCCCATAATGGATGTCCGAATACCAGTTTGGTTGCATAAAGGGTATTGTCTGTCAGATTCTTGGTGGTGACAGTCTGTTTCTCTAAGGAACCTCCCGCTGGAGTGAACTGCTCGAGCATCTCCTGTGGATTCTTCGTATCCGACCAAAAGCCGTCCGCATTGAAGTCGATAGTCCAGTCTCCTACACGTCCGTTATAATAAGCATTGAGAGTATGTCTGGTTTCCTGTGTATTTCTCCAGCCCGTAGTGTGGCTTTCCTCATAAAGAGCATCATCCTGATACACCAGGGTATTCATCGGATCTACCGTTTCATGACGTTCAGGTGTCCGGTCATAATCATAGCGTGCACCCAGAGAGTGATTCTCATTAAACTGATAGTTCAGCGACAGCATGGCCGAAATATCCTTCATGTCATATTGTGTGCAGAGATATGAATCCTGTATCCATGTCTTATCCAACAGCGTTTTCTGTGTGATGGTCTTGTGGTCTTCCGTGTATCCTTTCTTGCCATACAGCATACCCGAAAGGTCAAAGCCTCCTTTTCGATAATTGAAGTTGTACTGGTCCAGCACATTCCATCCGTAACCGTAGCCTGTATAAAAACGGTTGTTGAAACCGAATCCTTCACCTTGCGGCTTTTTGGTCTGAATACGGATAACCGCATTGACCGTCGCATCATAGCGCGAGCCGGGATTGTTCACTACTTCCACGCTCTTGATGTTGTCGGAAGCAAGCTGGTCGAGTTCAGATTTATCCCTTACTTTACGGCCGTTGATATATATTTCAGGAGTTCCGGCACCAAATACTTGAATATCTCCTTCATTGGCCGATACGCCAGGTATTTTGTTTAACAGGTCGTTTCCTGTTCCTGCGTTTTCAAGGATGCTGCCCGCAACTGTAGTCACCATGGCATCCCCTTTTACACGTGTTTTAGGTAAGTCTGCTTTTACAACAACTTCCCCCAACTGTTGTGTGTCTGATGTCAGCTGTATTACCCCTAAGTTGGCAGGTTGGACGGGTTTGTATACGGTGTTATATCCGATGGAAGAAATACGTACAAGCTGATTCGGTGTGGTGGTATTCAGGCTGAATGTTCCGTCTTCAGCCGTGACGGTTCCCGTGACGAAGGTCGAGTCGGGGAGTGTCAGAAGAACCACGTTGGCGTAGGGGAGGGGGTGTTTGTTTTCATCAATTAATTTTCCACTGACGGTTTGTGCGGCTATTTCACCGGCAGATGTGAGGCTGCATAATAGCAGGAGCGCTTTTCCAATTTTGTGCATACGATAACTTGTTTTCTTTATTATTTTGCAAAGTTTGTTTGTCTACTATTTTGTGGAGTAGTTTCTGGATTGCAAATATAGAAAGAAAAAATTCATGTCTGCGACAAATGGTCTCTACAGACTTATTTCCGATAATATATGTATATGTATGATAGCCAGTTGATTAAGAATAATAGTTGGGGTGTCGTATCTATACAAATATATTTTTTGCTTGTTTGCAGACAATTTATATGCACTTTCAATCATCGTTGTTATGAAGTGTATGTCGTTTCGTTTTTCTGCCAAGCGCTTCAATTTTGAAAAACACTAGGCGTGAGATTTCAAGATGTTTCTTTTGTTTTTATGTTTTCCTTCGGCAAAACGTATGTTTTTGCCGTGCGAACCGTACGTTTTCCGTTGCGGAGCCGTAGGTTTTTCGTAACGGAAACGTAAAAAGTTCCTTTTTGTCCGTGTAAAAATTCCGTTCCTTTTTCCGTATTCCGTGCGCAGTTTCAGGCTTTGCAGCTGTTTTCCCCTGTTTTTCGTAAAACTATTTCCGGCTCTGTACGCGCACACGCACGCGTACGCACGAATTATATAATGTAGGTCATTTCACCTCCGTTTTCGTATTGCAATAAAAATTATGCTTTATAGCATAAAGAAAATCAGTGAGTTATGTAAAACTCTGAAAAAACTTTGAAAAAAAGTATGGTATAAAAGTTGCATGAAAGGAAAAAGTCTGTACCTTTGCAACCGCTTTCGAGAGGGA